>Ga0123355_10004187_pt1 | contig 20953 bp, 26 predicted proteins | sample TergutEmb28metaG_3_FD_89872 | JGI IMG/M metagenome (GOLD analysis project Ga0123355, IMG submission 89872) | Embiratermes neotenicus P1 segment gut microbial communities from Petit-Saut dam, French Guiana - Emb289 P1 | ecosystem: Host-associated > Arthropoda: Insects > Digestive system > Gut ...
AGGTGAAAACGGCATGTTTCAACTAAGATTAAAAGAACTACGAGAAAAAGCAGGATATTCTCAATACTCTTTTGCAGAAGCTTTTGGCGTAGCTCAATCTACTGTTGGAAGTTGGGAAGCCGGATCTAAAGAGCCCAGAAATTACGATACTACAAAAAGACTTGCTGATTTTTTTAAGGTTTCTGTAGACTATCTTATAGGAAATTCTGATGAGGTAAATTTAAAAAGGGAAATAACGCTTGAAGAGGGATTAGAATTTGCTTTTTTGCAGGGATACAAAGCATTAGATGACGAAGATCGCGCCGAATTAAATCGAATGAAAGATCGAATGTTAGAGCTAAAACATCTAAAATCAAATACACATAATAACTAAAGAGAACGATGATTGTTTTCATTTGTCTCAATGGATTTAGACAAGTGAAAGCCGACATCATGGAGGGGAAATGGATAAATTATCTCCATATGAAAAAACACTTATAAAAGCTGAAGAAAAAGGTATTTTAATTATACAGGGGCACGCAAGGTTTCCAGCTGCTGCCTTACGTTATGGTGAAGACATGGGAGTGTTTATTAATGAAGCGGCTTTTAAAACAGACACGGAACGCCGCCTAGCATTTGTACACGAAGTGGCTCATTGCGAAACAGGCGGGTTTTATACAGAGTGTATGCCAGAAGATGAACGTGGCCGGATAGATTACAAAGTAGACAAATGGACAGTTATGCGGCTAGTTCCTTTTGATATTTACGAAGAAACTATAAAATCAGGATATTTATCAAATTGGGAACAGGCCGAAAAATGGGATGTGCCTACTGATTTTGTACCGACAATTCATAAAATTTATGAAAATACAAGGTGGAGCGATGTGCAGAAGTTGCGTAGTGCTGTAAGTCAGAAGTGGATTAGTTAAAAAAGCAAAAGAAAATGGTTTTTTTATTATGTTAAGTAGTATAAATAAAACCCCCTGTAAACATTAAGTTTACAAGGGGTTTTAATATTGTACGCAAGAAGATTTGAACTCCCAGCCTCTTGATCCGTAGTCAAAGGTCTGTGCGATTAATTATCCCTTTTTACGGTGTTTGTGTACTGCGCCATATCTTCTTGACTGAATTTTGACTGGATAGAATTATTCATAAACATATTAAATTTTCCTATCTCATCTTCTTTTTTCTTATCTTCCAAATGCGTATATATATCTAGTGTCATTTGCAAAGAATTATGACCTAGCAAATACTGGGCTGTTTTAACATCTACACCTGCATTATACAAAAGTGTAGCATATGTGTGTCTGAACATATGAGGTGTTATATCATTTGCAATTTTATCTACTCGTAATTTGCCAATTACACCACCAGCAGCTACATTTATAGCATTAATAATTTTTTCCCACATTCGTCTATAGGCTGTATTCGTCATTAACTCATTTTTTGCAGTAGGAAATAAATTTAAATTTGTTAAATTTGGAAGGTATGCAATAAGACATTGATACAGTTCATCGATGATGGGGACAACACGATTCCCCGCCGAGCTTTTGGGGCTGTCTTTAACTTCCATTTTATTAGATTTGACTATAACGGTTTTATTAACAAGTATTGTTCTATTTTTCATATCCACATCATTATGGGATAAGGCTAAAGCTTCGCCACGCCGTAAGCCCGTTGTAAGTAACAAAATTACAAATGTCTTTTCTTTAATTGGTAGATCGGCACTTCTTACATACTCTATTTCTTTTTCGGATAATGCACGTTTTTCAGATTTAGTCTTTTTAGGTAATTCTATACTTTCCATAACATTCTTATAAATATATTCGTTTTTTACGGCTTGTTTTAATAATTGATTTAGTGTTAGATGAATTATTTCAGCAGTGCGTACCTTACCCTCCGAAAGTAAATTATTAATTAGTTCTTGTACATGGTGTGGTTTTAATTCACGCAAACGATAATTGCCAAGTGTAGGGTACACATGGCAATTTAAAGCTGCTTTATACATTTCTTTAGTATTGTGTTCGACATTTGCTTTATATAACTCCATCCAGCGTTCGGCCCATTTTTGCACAGTGAGCCGACCATCATCAACGACAATACCTTTCTCTACCTCTTCCCTTACTTTTGCTGCTTTTTCTTCTAATTCACGAATAGTCTTAGCATACACATTTTTGTATTTAGGCTTTCCATCTACCTTGTAGCCGATTAATACTTGTATCAAATATCGTCCGTCTGCTCGTTTTTTATATTTTGCTGCCATTATACACCACCTGTTTCGTTACGAAAAATCGTTACAATCTGGGTCTATTTCCATTTCGTGCATTATCTGCTTGTCAATCTCATCTGGTTCTATTTCTTCAATGCTATCCCACAAATCAACATTAGATTTTAATTGAAAATTACTAATAATGTAAGTTAGTAAGTTTTCAGCTTCGTTCATAGGCATTACATCAACTAATGTTTTTATTTTTTCTTTTACCACTATCATTTTATGGCCTCCAATCACTTATACACTTGTCCGCGATTATCAATTTTACGTACAAATATGGTATTGCCCTCTTTTGTAAACATAATCCTATAATCGCCCACTCGTAAGCGATACCTGTCTGTGTAGCCACTCATTTTTGTAACATCACCAAGAGGTAATTTATTTACAGCATTTTTTATACGCATTTCATCTTGTTTGTGTTTTTCTAAGAACTTACGTGCTTGCTTAGAATATTTAGGATCCATATGCTATATACCTTTTCCTTTATAATAGTAATCAATACAGAAATCAATTTGTCGATATTTCCCATAATTTAGCAACAATCGTTCTGCATAAAGAACGCCAATTATGGTATATTTTTCTTGCACATAACGGATGAAGATTTTTGAAACACTATACGTAGGAGGTGGCGTTGTGAAAATCTTTGTTGAACAATACAGAGTAGAAAACGAATTATCTTTGTCCGAACTTTCTCGCAGGAGCGGGGTAGCGAAATCGCACATTAGTCAAATAGAGGCTGGTAACTCTAACCCAACTGTGGAAACTATGTGCAAGTTGTCTAAAGCTTTAAATGTGCCAATTTGCAAATTACTTTCGTGTGATTAATAATTAAAAATATCTTTGCCATTCATATGAATGGTACTACATAATACAATAAGGTTTTTTGTCGAGTAAACTGTCTTGACGGACGCAAACAAATGTTCTATAATTTCAAATCTAAATACATTAGATATTATTTGCTGTCATATACAAATGAGAAGGAGCGGGGAGTATGGATTATATAATAGAAAACAGCAATACTTGTGTTGAACCTAAGGAGGAATTAAAGCAAATAGTCACATTAATGGATGATAGTCAATTAAAAAGTACTATTAACTGGTTACGTCAATTGTTGAAAGAAGAGCAACTCTAACTTTTGCTAATTTGTCATCAGGTACTTTGTCTAACATAGCGTTAATTTCTTGAATCAACTCTTCACGTGGAGTTGATTCTTTTTTTGTGTTGCGTGATTCATCCCAACCCATAATAAAAGACGGCAAAACATCAAGCGCGGCAGCTAGTGACTCAACTACATTAATAGGTATTTTTTTTGTAGTGCCTGAAGCATAGCGTTGTAAAGCGGACTTGGATATACCTGTTTTCTTTTCAAGGTCTACATACGAAATATTAGATTCCTCAATTAGTGATTTTAGTATTCGTGATGGTAACATGTTTCACCTCCATAAAGTGTTTTGTAACTCAATTATTTGGTATCATATCTCATTTTATTTCAATTGGCAACCCGAAAATGGGTTGACAATGAAAAAAACATATGATATTCTTTTTTTATCCCAATAACGGGATGTAGAGAAAGGAGGAATTATTGTGGTGAATAAAAAAATGTTGCTTGGGAAAATGGTAGTGAATGGACATAACCAAGCAAGCTTAGCAGAGATACTAGGAGTATCAAAAAATACTATGAGCGCAAAAATTAACGGAAAAAGGCCATTTAATACTGATGAAATCTTAAACATTTGTAAAGTTCTCAAGATAACTAACAACTATGAAAAGATAGATATTTTTTTGCCTCAAACATCCCAATAATGGGATTAAAGCAAAAGATAAGTTTAACTGGATAAAAGGATAAGACAAGAAAGGAAAGAACGGAGAAATAAAAAGCCCTCCGAGGAGAGCCAACGAATTAGTTTAACATCATAGCAACTGCAAAGAAAAGAGCAATACCACTAACTGCAACTACGCCAATCAACAAATTTTTGATGGTATTAATATTTTTGTCTATTGACCCTAGCAGCGAATACAAAATTTCATCTCCTGTTAAATCTTCAGGATATTTTACAGAATTTTGCCCGCTATTTAGTTGCTTTAGCAGATGCTTTTTTAACAAATCTCGCATGATTATCCCCCTCTCGTTTTAAAAGAAAATATAACACAAAATGGTATTTTTCCTTTTATTGACATGATACTACACTATGCGTGATATTACAAGAAAATCTATTTCTAATTTGATAAAGAGAATGGAGGAATAAAAATGGGGAAAATATGTCCGCTATTATCTATGACAAGTTATTTGTTGAAACCCCAAGACTGGAATAAGCAGGTTTTGAAATGTCGCAAAGACGAGTGTGCATGGTGGATAGAATCAAAAAAAAATTGCACAATTCCAGAATTAACAGGGGTAAAAGAAAAACAAGCGAATAGCGGCGGCCAAAGCTAGCGCAGTTGTAATAGACCAAGTAACCCAAAAACGGATATTACTATACTGCTTGCAGACACTCAAAAGGCCGCAACGATCTATTAAAATTAGAATTGTGGCAAAAAGCAGTAGTATCAGCAATATTTGGAATAGTAAACAGCCTTAATTTGCGTGTTTTCCGTGAAGTTTTCATCGTCATTGCAAAAAAGAATGGTAAAACCCTCTTAGCTAGTGCAATAATGGCGTATATTGTCTATCTTGATGGCGAATATGGTTCAGAGATTTACTGTATCGCACCTAAGTTGGATCAAGCGGCGATAGTCTACAATAATTTTCACCAGATGATAGAAAAAGAAGAGGATCTATCAGAAATTTCAAAAAAACGGCGTAGTGATATTTACGTGTCCATAACTAACACAATTATAAAACCACTAGCATTTAATTTTAAAAAATCAGATGGCTTCAATCCGGAATTAATCGTAAATGACGAAGTAGCAAGTTGGAGCGGGGTGGGAGGCCTAAGACAGTATGAAGCCCTTGCTTCGGCTGTAGGTGCAAGGCTTCAACCTATTATTCTTAGCATATCAACTGCTGGGTACGAAGATGATAGCATCTACGATGAACTATTTACACGTTCAACAAGATTCATAGAGGGTGGTAGCAAAGAAGAAGAGTTATTACCATTCATTTATGACATAGATGATGAAAAAAAATGGGACGATATTGAGGAGCTAAAAAAATCTAACCCTAACATAAATGTATCTGTGTCAGAAGATTTTTATCGCAAAGAAATTATAAAAGCAAAAGATTCTCTATCGAAAAAAGCTGAATTTTTAACAAAGTATTGCAACATCAAACAAAAAAGTAGTGCTGCTTGGCTAAATCAAATAGATGTAGAAAGGGCAAGCATTGAATGGCTAACCCTGGAGGACTTCCGTGGGTGCTATGCTGTAGGCGGTATAGACCTAAGCCAAACAACAGATCTAACCGCCGCTAGTGTGACAATTGAGAAGGGTGGAAAACTATACACTTTTTGTAAATTTTTTATGCCAGCCAACCGGCTAGAACGAGGTCAACAACTTGACAAAGTTCCTTATGCCTTTTTTGTTCAAAAAGGCATTGTAGTATTAAGCGGAGAAAATTATGTCAATTACAAAGATATTTTAAACTGGTATATACATTTGCGAGAAGATTATAACATGTATGTGTTGCAAACTGGATATGATCGCTACAGCGCACAATACCTTGTAGAGGATATGGAGAATCACGGCTTCCCTATGGATGATGTGCATCAAGGTGAAAACCTAACACCGGTTATAAACGACTTTGAAGGAATCATAAGAGACGGTGATTTTTATATTGTTGAAAATAAATTGCTTGAAGGACATTTTTTGAATGTTGCTATGAAACAAAATTCCGAAACAAGAAGGAAACGCCCGGTAAAAATCCATCAATATGCGCGGATTGATGGATTTGTTTCTGTTATTTGCGGGTTTACAGTTCGGCAGAAATATCAAAATGAGATAGGCGAATATCTAAAAAATGCGAGTTAGAGGGGGTGTGACATGGGTCTATTTGATGCAATCTTCGGCAATAAAATTAAACAAGGTGTTGAAGCGGAAATGCAGAGTTTCTTCCAAGCATTTACAGCCTATTCACCTGTATATACCACTTTTGAAGGTGGCCTGTATGAGATGGAATTGATCAGAGCGGTAATACATTCATTCGCTAAAAATTGCAGTAAACTAAAGCCGGAAATAAAAGGGTCAGCTTATCGCAATTTACAAAACACTTTACAGTACAAACCAAATCCTTTCATGACAACTAGCCAATATTTATATCGCATTGCAACTATACTTGAAATAAATAACAATGCTTTTATTGTTCCTATAGAAGATGATTACGGAGTTACAAAAGGATTTTACCCAATACTACCATCTACTTGTGAGGTTGTAGACGTAAAAGGGGTTGCGTATTTACGGTATACGTTTGAAAACGGAAAAAGAGCAGCCATAGAATATGACAAAGTAGGAATATTAACGCAGTTTCAGTATGCCGACGATTTTTTTGGCTCTGATAATTCTGCATTAAAAACGACAATGCAAGTTATACATGCGCAAAGTCAAGGGATAATTAATAGCATAAAAAACTCTGCTGTTGTTAGGTTCTTAATCAAAGTTGGCCGTGCTATAAAAGATGAAGATGTAGCCAAAGAAAAGGAGCAATTTATAGCAAACAACTTAGGAACAGAAAATAATGGTGGGGCAATAGTCTATAGCGCAAAATTTGAAGATGTACAGCCGATAGATAGCAAACCTGTACATATAAGCCCAACACAAATAAAGGAAATACGAGAAAATGTCTTTAATTACTTTGGCACAAATGAAAATATACTTCAAAACAAATTCTCTGAAGATGAATGGAACGCTTATTATGAAGGGAAAATTGCTCCTTTTGCTTTACAACTATCACAAGTAACAACAACGATGCTGTTTACTGATAAAGAATTGTCTTTTGGAAATGAAATTAAATATAACATGAACAATATAGCATATGCCAGTAACAAAACTAAAAGAGAAATGTCTACAACATTCTTTGATCGTGCTTTAATGAATCAAAACATGATATCCGATTTGTGGGGGTGGGCGCATGTAGAAGGTGGAAACAAATTCTATATCCGTAAGGAATATTCGCAGATAGATAAACTACACGATAACCCGGACGATGACGACAATTCCATAAAAGAGCCTGAAAAGCCCCTAGGAGGTGAGGAAAATGCTTAGATTAAAAGAAAGAGAGTACAGAAACCTATCAAGTCCACTAACAATTTTACAAGAAGATACAAATGCCAAACGGATAGACAGCGATTTTTACGTAGAGGGCTATGCCACTACATTTACCCGCTATAAGCTTTACGAATGGGACGGAATAGAATACTTTGAAGAAATAGCCCCGGATGCTTTTGACAGTGCAGACATGACAGATGTTATCATGCAATATGATCATATGGGAAAAGTCCTTGCTAGACAATCCAACGGTACTTTAGGGTTGGAGGTTGATAGCAAAGGGCTTTTTGTTTACGCTGATTTATCAAAAAGTGCCGCTGCTAAAGAAATGTACGAAGAAATAAGCACCGGGCTTGTAACTCGTATGTCCTGGGCCTTCTTGATCCTAGAAGAATCTTACAACAAAGATACTAGAACATGGACTATAAGAAAAATTAAAAAAGTGTATGATGTGTCAGCCGTTAGCATACCCGCCAACGATGATACTAATATATCAGCCCGTGGGCTTGAACGTAGGAGTTGCATTCAAGCTGGGCAGGAGCGGCTAGGGCTGAAAACAAGGTTACTACAATTAAAATTAAAAATGGAGGTATAAGACATGAAAAGAAAAGCACTATTACCCATGAATCTATCCTTTTTTGGGAATGACCGGGTGCAAGAAATTGAATCCCGAAAAACTGAAATCAATCAACTAATTGAGCGTGGAGGGCTTAGCGCAGAAGAAATTGACGCACTCATAACGGAAGTTGATGGCCTTAATGGTGAACTTAAAGTAATGCGAGAGAAGCAAGACAAGTTAGTAAAATTGCGTAGCGCAATTGCGGAGGGAAAACCCTCAGAGGGCGAAACAATTGTTAGCCGCATGACTATGGGTGGTAAAAAGAGCGAAGAAGAAGACGAAGACATTTACGGCACAATGGCATATCGTAAAGCATTTATGAATCACGTTTTGCGAGGTACACCAATGCCTACAGAATACCGAGCCGGGGATGTCACACATACAACAGATGTGGGATCAGTGATCCCTACTCCTGTACTAAATCAAATCATACAAAAAATGGAAAGCTCTGGTATGATTTTGCCGCTTGTTACCCGCAAAGCCCACAGAGGTGGCTTACAGATACCAACATCTTCCGTTAAACCCGTGGCGACTTGGGTCGCAGAAGGTGCGGGAAGCCCTACGCAGAAAAAGCTTACCGGAGAAATTATCTTCGCGTATCATAAGTTGCGTTGCGCCGTTGCCGTAACTTTAGAAGTTAATACTATGGCTTTATCTGTGTTTGAGGCCACGCTTGTCAGTGATATCTTAGAAGCTATGGTAATGGCTTTAGAAGAAGCTATCATAAGTGGAACAGGCACAGGCCAACCAAGCGGTATTTTAAAAGCAACACCCGTTCCAGAACAAATAATAAAAGTACAAAAACCATCATATCAAGACCTTGTAGATGCATGGGGGGCTGTGCCGTCTGCTTATGAAAGAAATATAAGATGGTGTATGACAAAGAAAACCTATGCAATATACTTCGGCTTGCAAGACGAGGTAGGCCAACCAATAGGCCGTGTAGATCACGGTATAAGTAATAGGCCGGAGCGGCTACTTATGGGTATACCTGTAGTAATTTGTGACTACATACCATCATTTAGCGAAACTTTAAAAAAGGATGAGACGTTTGCGTTTTTATTTAACTTTAGGGATTATGTGCTAAACACTAACTTAGAGATGGGAATAAAAAGGCGTGAAAATTGGGACACAGACGATGAAGAAACCAAAGCTGTAATGCTAGCTGATGGCAAAGTTGTAGATAAAAATTCTCTTGTTAAGCTTGTTAAGAAAGCGGCGTAGGAGGTGGCCTTGTGCTAGAATCTGTACGACTTTCCCTACGCAAAACGGGTACGGAATTTGATTCAGAAATAGAGGATATTATAGCAGCATGTAAAATTGATTTAGGCTTAGCGGGCATCGTAAAAATAAAAGACGATGACCCGCTAATTTTACGCGCTGTAACTCTATATGCAAAAGGACATTTCGGTTTTGCCGATTTAGGAGAAAAATATTTACAATCCTACGAGGCCCTTAGAAACTCCCTAGCTATAGCAGGTGATTATAATGCTGAATGATGGCATACTCACAATTTACAAAAAAATTGTTACAGACGATAACAGAGGCGCATTAGATAATACCCCGCTTGAAAAAGTGGGGACTGCTTTTTATGGTGAACTTAGTTTTACTGCAAACGAGTATTATCTTGCAAAACAAGCTGAAACCTTGATAGCGAAAAAAATACAAATTCACCAAGATAAAAATATCGGCAATAATCATGTAATTGTTATTGCCGATACACAATACGATGTAGGTCGGACATTTTCTGTTATTAAAAAGGGGGTTGCTGTTACTGAAATCACCCTGGAGAGGGTGACAAGAAGATATGACATTGCAGGAGTTTAGAGAAATTTTGAAGAAAGTCGGAATACCTGTAGCACATTATAAAACGCAATTAACAGAGTACCCATATATCACATTCCAAGAATTTGGTACAACTAATTTTAGCGCAAGCGGCCGTGTCTGGAGAGAAGCAATAAAAGTTGGCGTTGATCATTATACAAATAAAGAGTGGGATGAAACAGTAGAAAAATTAAAAAGGGTGTTACTCAAGAAAAATATAAATTTTACAACCGCCATAATTTGGTACGAGGATGATGAGATTATACATACATCTTTTGATCTAACAATAACGAGAGAAATAGAGGTGTAATACATGAAGCATATCGTAAGCCAATGTAAGCAACAAATATTTACTTGCGGAGAGTGTCAAGTATATAATGTTGCACCTGTAGACCTTGGTGACGAAGAGGATAAAAAAGCGAAGCTAGTTTATTCCGTAGGTGTTGCCGGGATTAGTTTCGGCACTTTCAAAGATGAGGAGCAAGCTCAAAAAGTATTGAAAGAAATTTCCGCATTTTTAGGCAAAAAAAATATATTGAAAGAAATTGCCATATTTTTAGGCATCAAAAATATTTGCTACACAGTACCGCAATGTTGGAGTAAAAAATGATGTCTGCCAATAACAATAACGGCTTAGAAGATTTTGCCAGAGATTTAGAGCGGATAGCCGGAAAGGTTGCAGACAAACAAGTTTTACGCAAGGTATTAAGCGCGGGTGCAAAACCTGTAGTAGATAGAGCGAAGCGCACCATACGGCAGCATAGGCGTACAGGGACTCTTGACCAAGGCATCACTACGGAGTTTGACGAAAAAACAGAAAAACAAAGAATAGGATGGGGTAGACGTGCATTTTATGGACGTTTTTATGAGAGCGGGTACAGACCGATAACTGGAAATCGTAAGCGTGTAGGAGGTCGTTGGCGTTGGAAAAACAAAAGACCATCCGGTCGAACTATACAAAGGGCTCATATACGCCCGGCGTATGCGGCAGAGCGGCAAACAGTAGGAAACAAAATGATTGAAACACTTAGAAATGAATTAGGAGGCGTATAAATGTTAAAAAACCAAAACGGTATATTTGTACCAGATCGAAACATAAAACCGCTGATTCCCTTAAACATGCGGTTTTTTGGCAATATTGAAGAAATAAAGCCAGAATATGAAGTTACTATTGGATCAGCATTCTTTTGTATGATAAATAGTCGCACCAGTGCAGGGATAGTGTACGATACAACTGTAATTGAAACCCCGGTAATTAAAACATTAGGGCTAACTAGAATAGTATCAGAATTAGAAGTATATGCAAGCGGTATACTATTCGATTACTTAAACAGAACTGCAGGAGCAAACATAGCTTTAACCGCCGTAAGTCTACCATACAAGCTGTTAGCGCAAATAGAAGGTTCGGAGAAAAAAGACGGCTTTACATTTAATCGCACGAACGATATAGATAGGGAATTTGCCTTCGGCTACTGGGGTGAAAATAGCGATGGCAGCTTTATGTACTACTGGCATCCTGTTTGTAAACTAACACCAACAGAAGAAACGCATCAAACAAGCACGGCTGAAATTCCAGAACCACAGCGCAATTACGCAGTGAGGGTAATACCGTATAACAACTTATGGCGCGTAAGGTACTCTACTAATACAGATGTTGCAGATGGTTTTGTTCCATTAGAGAAAACTGCATTCTTCTCTAACCCTATTTACAGGGAAGATCAGATACCGGAACGAGTAGCAGCCTAACCAAAACTAAAAAGGTATAAAAACAAATACCCGTAAAAAGCTTGATAGCTTGTTACGGGTATTTGTTTTCGTAGGAGGTGCTAAATTTGGACTTTAACTTAAAAAAGCTAGAACCTATTCTAGTTGAAATACACGAAGAAAAATACCCAACGCGTATGACCAATAGAGCCGTAAAAGAATTAGAGGAAATGTGGGGTATTAAGTATTTTGCTCTATTTGACAAAATTGCCGGAGCGGGTTTAGAGATAAATGAAATGATAGATGTAATTTACGTAACCTTAAAAGGCGGCGGTGTAAAAGTAGAGCGAGAGCAGCTTGAAGATATAGAAATAACAGCGCAATTTATAACACATGCAAACGATACAATTATTAAGCTTTTTGATAATTCACAAAGGATTGAAAGTATACTTGAAGATGACAAAGAATCAGACGAAGAAAAAAATGCTAAAAAAAACTAGATTTCAACTGGTTTTATCATATCAACTTCGCAATGACCAAATTAGGGTGGAGCTATGATCAATTCATGGATTCCACTTTTTATTTTTATTTCGGCGTAGCCCAACAATGGGCAATTAACAACGGTGCAAAACGTAAGGATGTGCCTGTAGAAACAACAGCAAAAAAAGTAATGACATTTGATCAGTTGCCGGATGGGTATTGGTAGGGGTGATGAAGCATGGTAGGCGCAGAAACAATTAGACACGCAGCATTAGATTTAGCCATAAACGGCGCGGCAGAATTTAAGCAGAATATGGGAGAAATTAACCGTGCTTTAAAGGTAAGCCAAGCTGAATTAAACCTTGTAACATCTGCCTATGCAAAAAATGAACAAAATGTTCAAACCCTTACCGCTCAAAAAAATCACTTAAACAATGCCGTAAAACTAAACGCAGAAGAACAAAAGCGACTTAATGAAGAGTTGCAACGTGCCACAACAGAATATGGCGAAAATTCACGCGAAGCCCAAGTGTTAGCTACTAAACTTGCAAATGTAGAAGCCAAAGGCAATGTGTTACAACGTCAGCTAAACGATGTAACCGCCGCATTAGAAGAACAGGAACGCGCTCTGAGAGGGCAAGCCTGGACAGAGTTAGGCGAAAAAATGGAAGCCGCTGGCCAACGGATGCAAGCCGCCGGACAACGTATGCAAGATGTAGGTAAAGATTTGTCTATGAAAGTGACTGCACCTATATTGGCTATCGGTGTGGCCGCTATTGCTGTCGGAGCAGACTTTGATAATTCTATGGGACGTATCCAAGCTCGTACCGGAATGACAGCAGATGAAACAGAAAAACTAAGCCGCGCCTTTAGAGATATGGGCGTAAATGGTAATTATAGCGCAAGAGAAATAGCCGCAGCCTTTAGCTATGTTGCTGTATCAGGGCAAGATGCAAGCCATGGTGTAGCAATAATGGAAAACGCTATGTTGTTAGCAGCAGCAACTGGAAACGAACTAGGACAGTCGGCATATTTTTTGAGTAATTACTTGCTTAAAGTTGGTAAAGATGCAAATGATTCTGAAAAATATGTAAATTTATTCACCCGAGGAATATCTAACACAGGTATTAGCCTTGCGGCTATGCAAAATTACATGTTTAGAATGACACCGGCATTTCAACAATTTGGAGCTTCGTCTGAAACAAACGTAGCCATAATGACAAGACTATACCAAGCAGGTATAAGGGGAGCTAATCTCTATAGTGGCATGGGACGTATTATGATGGAAGCATCTACGGCAAGCGGCAATTTTGCCGACATGGTGTCGCTACTATCTTATCATTTTGAAGAATTGAATCACGAAGTACCATTTACTAAAGATGAACTATTCGACCTGGCTATCGCTATGAGAGACTATAGCGATCAAACAGCGATGGCACAATTAATTACAGGCAATTTAACAGACACCCAGCAAGTGGCATGGTTCGAGTTTATGAATCTTGCAGAGGAAATCCGAGATGAAGTTATTCCGAGTTTCTACGAAGCAACCGCTGTAATGGGCGAATACAGTTTAGCTTCTCAAATGGCAGCAATACAGCAAGACGGTTTACACGGGTCAGCAAAAAGAGTAAGAAACTCACTTGAAGAAATAAAATTACAAATTGCTGATGAATTGCTACCACATGCAGAAATGTTTGTTGGCACTTTAGGTGATATGGTACAACGTTTCGCTTCTCTAGACCAAGAAACACAACGCACAATAATAAGACTAGCCGGAGCCGCCGCCGCAATGGGCCCGGTATTAATAGTCGGTGGCAAAGTTGTCACAACTGTTGGAACTATTACTACGGGATTTGGGACAATGGCGAAAGCCATAGGAGCGGCCGGGGGTGCAAAAGCATATTTTACGGCTAAGTTTCCGCTACTAACAACAGCAGCAAACCTATATACGGCCGCTAATACCAAAATGAAAACGAGTATAAGCGGTACAACTTTAGCCACTACTACATCTACTAAAGCCTTTGGTGCAAAAGGCGTTGCAATGGCTGGATTAACAAAAGCTAACGCCGCAGTTACAGCAAGTACAACGGCGGTTACCGGAGCATTTACAAAAATGAAGCTTGTTATGGCGGCAAACCCTTTAGGACTTCTTATTACTGTAATTGCTGTAGCCACAGCCGCGATGATTAAATTTGGTTCAGAAGTAGATCGCGTGAGAGAGCAATACAGAGAAATAGCCAATGAAACTGACAACTTAATGACACGAAAAGAACAATTGGCAGAATCGACAATAAGGGCAGCAGAAGCGTTTCAAGAAACCGCTAAACAAATGGAAACGAATCAAAAGCATATTAGAGATATGGCCGACAGCATAGAGTACTTAATCGGTAAACAGGAACTAACCGCCGGGGAAATGGCTATGCTAGAACACTACATATCTGAACTTAACAATAGTATACCCGGCTTAACTTTAGCAATTGATGAGTACACCGGGGCTATGAACATGAGTGTTGAAGCACTCAACGATTATATTAATGCTGCTGAAAAAAGAGCAACTTTAGACGCGCATATAGCTGAACGCACACGCCTAGAGTTAGAAGCTATAGAAATTCAACGCGAAGCAATAACTGTAGCAGAACAACGCGAAGCGTTAGAAGAAAAGATCAGTGACCGGCGCGGTCGCAACCGGGACGAACATAAACTCCTGTTGAGTACCTTACAAGATTTAACTGAAGCAGAAGAATTTTACAAAGACGCGCTTGCCGCAAATGCAGAAATGCAAGATGCATTAGCGCAAAGTGTTGAGACATATGCACAAGCTTTAGAACACTTAGAACAGGCGCAAAAAGAAGCTGCAGAAACAGCAAGTAATTTAGCTTATGCCGTTGATGATGTAGAAGAATCTTTAGAGAATGTAACAACTGCAATGGAGCGGCACGGAATAACACTAGAAGAATGGGAAAATGCACAATCCCAAGCATTAGACAACATTAACAGTTCTTATGAACGATACTATACTGTTGCCGCAAATGCTTTTAGAACAGTAGAAGAAGCCGCCGCTGTATCTGTACAGTCTATGACACAAAACTTACAAGATAATGCCCGTGCAGTCGAAGATTGGAGCAAAAACATAGCCGTACTTGTAGAGCGAGGCGTGGATGAAGGGCTTATACAGCAACTTAGGGATGGCGGCGTAGAAATGGCAGCAACAGTCCGTGACCTTGTAAACGCCTCTGATGATGAACTAGACGCGCTTAATTATGCGTTTGCAGAATCTACGCGGGTTGCCCTTGAAAGTATGCAAAGAGAACTAGATCCCGCCGGTGTTGCTAAATCAGCAGAAGAACTTATAGACAAAGTAGCTAATGCTATCTTGTCAAACCAAAGCATGGAAGAGGCTCTAGTAGAGCAAATAAATACAGCCTTTGGCAGCATGGACGAAACCATTACTTCCATTGGTTTTGATGGTTTAGGAGAAGATACTGTAGAAGGTTACCTCCAAGGCATAGAAAATAAGCAAGTAGAGGTACAAACAGCCGGACAAACCACAGGCGAAAATTATAGCAATGCCTTAAAAGATACTCTAGAACAAAATTCCTCAAGCAGGGTTACAGAAAGAATAGGCATAGGAGCGGTAGAGGGCTTGATAAAGGGTACGGAAAAAACACAGTCGCAAGCTGTTGAAACAGCTAAAACCTTAGCTAAGGCCTTTGTTAACGCCATAGCAGACAAAATAAATCAAAGTCAAGATATTGATAACTCTGTGCGCCGTCAAGTAGAAGATATACGCATGACAGCCGACAGTGCAGTAATAAACGCACATTTTGATAGCATAGGTTTTGAAATTGCTAATGGTGTAGCCCGCGGGATAGATAATGGTGGCGGCATAGTATCAAACGCCGCGCAAAGTCTTATCAACAACGCTTTAAATGCTATGAGAGTAGCGGCAGATATTAGCTCTCCATCAAGGAAAGCGATGTGGATAGCTGACCAAATAGGGAATGGTTTAATTATCAGGATGAAAGCCAAAGGTGAAGAGCTAGCCGAGGTATGTAAACAAATTACCAAAAAGGTTTTTGATAATCTCTACGTAGATCATTCAAAACTAATAACCAATGCACAAGATGTACTTCAATCCATGCAGTTGGCCCTCCAAGCCATAGAAAGCAATATAAAATACACAACTAGCCCACAGTTTTCCGGGGCTTATGGTGGACAGTCTCTACAAGTAACTGTTGATATGACTGGTGGGCGTTATTATATCCGCGAAGATGCAGACATTGATAAACTTTACAAAACAATAGAAAAAAAGCTATTAAAGAAATTAGAAGCAGAAGGCAGGACAAGGAGGTAGTTATTATGATAGGCTTCTCTTTTGCCGGAAAGCACAGCAATAATTTTTGGATGGCAATGGAATATGCAGACAGACCATTACTTCCACAAAAACGCCGTAACGATTATGAAATTAGCGGCCGACATGGAACTGTGGATTTTGGAGATGAAACCTACGAGCCAAAACCAATAACTGTAGGTATTTGCTTTATTAGCAACAATGTAGAAAATCTACAACAAACAGCCCGTGAGGTCGCTTTTTGGCTAAGTGGCAAAGGCACTTTATCATTTGATGATGAACCCGGCTGGGGCTATGATGCTGTAGTATACAACGAAGTATCAGCCGAGCAAATAATACGAACAAAACGGGCTAGTGTGATATTTACATGCCAGCCCTTTGCAAAAGAAATTAACTTTCAACAAAATGTAAACAGAAACATTAGCGGAGCTTTTAGCGTAGACATAGAAAGTAACGGTACACAAGCTACACCAGCTAGAATCATTATAAACAACACGGGAAACACAGTTATTACAAGTTTGACAATATCAAGGAGGGCTGAAAGAAGATGAATGCTAGCAACTATTTAGAAACAGTAGCACTAAACCATTTTTTCAGAGGTAGGTCTACCCCACCGCCTCAATGTTCTTTACACCTGTATATTTCAAATCCAACGGATGCAGATATAGGCACAGAGGTAAACGGAGCAAGCTATACACCTCAACGAATTACTTTCAGAGAGCCAGAATCAATTGACGGCAAAACACATATCGCAAACGATGCGGAAATCCGCTTCACAGGAATACAAGAAAATTGGGGAACCATTACACATTTCGGTATCAGAGATGCTATAAACGGCGGCAATCTACTTGCACATGCTCCGGTAGAAGTACCGCGAGAAATTCTTGCCGGAGATGAATCCATATGGAGCATAGGTAGCATTAGAATCAGCAAGGGTTAAAGTTAGGAGGCGGCAATGTTTAATAGACAGCCTTTTAACCGGGGCAAGTTTAACCGTTCACCAAAGCAAACAAATAGGGTGCTTATGGGCGGCAGCATTGCCTTAAGTATAAGTGCTTTTGGAAACACAAATATAGCAACCGCATTAAATGGTGATATAGACATCAACGTTGACGCTACAGGAGATATGACCCGAGCAACAGTTTACAACGGAGATATCTCTATTGCACTAAGTATTGACGGCCATCAGAACATTGGAAAACCCTTTGGCGGTGAAATTGACATAAATCTACAAGTCGATGGTAATTTGACACGAGGCCGCACATTTAGCGGAAACATACCTATAACCCTTACTTTAATTGGTGAGGGTTTTAATAATTTTCAGACGGAGCTTATTCGCTTGGTAGGTATGAGGTTTAACCCGGGCGATGAAATGATAATAGACACGGATAATCAGACAGTTACAATAAATGGACGAAATGCCATGCTATTTGTAACTCGCGAAAGTGAGTTTTTCTTTTTTTACCCTGGCGTAAACGAAGTAACACATCAAACAACCCCCACAAATGCAAGGGTAGATATGCGTATACTTTGGAAGGATGCATTACTATGATAAGAGAAAACGCACCAAGAATATATAATCAACGCATGGAGAGATTGGCAAATCTTGAAAAAGCAACAAACGTAGGCTATAGACAAGTCTGTAATGACATATGGACGGCAAGCTTTATCCTTCCAAAAAATGATCCTAAAAACAAGTATTGTAATAAGTTTAACTACGTAGAAATATTTGATTCGGGGCGGCGCGTTGAAATGTTTCGTATAATCAATAAGACGACTGTAAGACGTGGCCGGAGAGGATATTCGCATTATGAGTGCGAGCATGTTATAACAACACTTTTAAGTAATGTGCTTTTCAAATTTCATCAAATCGGTAATATAGGAGTGTTTACACCGGAAGTGCTAAATTATATTTTAAGCTTCCAGTCGGTGAGAAATTGGAGACTAGGCCGTTGTGACTTCCGACACCAGTTTTTGTATAAATGGGAAAGTGTCAATTTATTGGTGGCCCTGTTTTCGGTTCCGCGCCCTTTTATGGATGAATGGCATTTTACATATGATACCACATCATATCCTTGGACAGTAAATTTAGTGAGAGCAGAAACCCAAATAGGGTGTGAGCTTCGCCGCAGAAAAAACATGCAAGGCATTACCAAAGAAGAGGATGCTAAAAACCTTGTAACCCGACTATACATGCTAGGTTATGGCGAAGGTGACAATCAGTTAGATATAAGCAATATAAATAACGGATTGCCATATATTGATGCAGATACAATCACGAAGTGGGGTGTACATGAATCAATCTGGACAGACCGCCGTTTTGAAGATGCCCATAATATGATGGCAACCGGCCGCAAAATGCTTGAAGAACTAAAAAATCCATATATCAGCTATACCGTGGAATCAATCGACCTATTCAAGAAAACTCACCAAGATTTTGATGAATTTAGAGAAGGAAAAATGGTACGGGTAATAGATCGCGAAGACGATATAGACATTGATACCCGTATAGTGGAAATAGATAAGCCGGATATTACTAAAGCTGATATAACCGTAGTTATTGCAAACAAGGACAGGAATATAGCAGGAAGTATAGCCGCATTGCAGGAGCGGACACGGATCCACGAAACCTATGCGCAAGGCTCTGAAACTCCAATAACTGATACAATCATAGACAATGCAGAACCAAATTTCCCGCTGATCCATGAATTTTTTATACAAGCAGGAGTTGTAAATGTACAGCAAGCTCGCCTAAGAGTAAGACTTGCGCCTTTTAGAGCTAACTCACGTGCAATAAGAGGTGGTGGTGGAAGATCATACACAACACAAAGTGGTGGTGCAACGACTAGCGGAGCAAGTAGTCAAAATACAACACAAGGTGGTGGCGCAACGACTAGCAGCCCAAGTAGCCAAAGTACAACGCAAGGTGGTGGCGCAACGACTAGTAGCCCAAGTAGTCAAAGCACAACCCAAGACGGTGGTGCAACGACTAGCGGAGCAAGTAGTCAAAATACAACGCAAGGTGGTGGCGCAACGACTAGCAGCCCAAGTAGTCAAAGCACAACCCAAGACGGCGGCGCAACGACTAGCGGAGCAAGTAGTCAATCAACAACGACAAGTGGTGGGCAAACACTTACGCAAAGTAGCGTAGTACTTGTACTACAGAATACAAGCCAAGATACCTCCCTGGGCGGTGCAGGAGATGCAGCGCACAGGCATTCAATCCCCGTGCATACGCATCCAGTAACTAATCACGACCATGAAGTACCTGTTCACTCCCATGGAATGGCACATACCCACACCATCGGAACACATTTTCACAGAATGGAACACACGCACACTATCGGAACACACTCCCATGGAATGGCGCACACGCACACTATCGGAACACATTCCCATGGAATGGCACACACGCACACTATCGGAACACATTCCCATGGAATGGCACACACTCACACGATTGGAACACATTCACACGGAATGGCGCACACTCACACCATAGACCCACATACTCATCGTGTAATACTTGAAGACCATATACACGATATAGAATTTGGCATATTTCAAGGGGAGCGGGCAACTTCTATTAGCATTAGAGTTGACGGAAATACCGTACCCATAGATGGTGATTTAAATGACATTGATATTATACCGTTTTTACGTAGAGATGGAGGTGGACGAATCGCTCGTAACACATGGCACAGGCTAGAGATAATACCAGACAGACAGACGCAGATATCAGCGTCTATTTTCTTGAACGTATTTACAAATTCGAGAGGAGGGGCAAACCTCTAATGAAATGGATATTAGAAACAATGTACCCTGGAGCGGTAAATAGTCCAGAGACATTTATAACATCAGATATATCGGCAAGTGATAAAACAATTACAGTGCAAAATGCAAATGACTTTCCAATTGAGCTACCGTACCTACTTGTGATAGGCGGTGCCCTTTCTAATGCGGAAACAGTGTTGGTTACAGATGTGGTGGGTAACACATTAACAATAAAGCGTGGATATCAGGGAGTGGCGCAAGAGTGGCCGCAGGGTAGTACTATTGCTTGTAATTTTACAGAGGCGCATTATAGTGCGTTGGTAGATAATATAAATCTCCTTGATGAAAATAAAGAGCCAGCCTTTGCTAAGAACACGGCATTTAACCGCAGCTTCGGCACTACAAACCCTACCGCGCCTGGTACAGCCGCACCAGGGAGTAGTAACGATGTTTCAAGGGATGACCATGTTCACCCGATGCCTACCCCGGCTAATGTCGGCGCGGCTTCTCGTCCGCGCTTGTATGTGGATAACTCTACAGCAAGAGCAGGATGGCTTATTGAAACAGATATTTCACCTGTAGCGGCGTTTGTATATTGCGAAGTTAAGGGGCAAATTGAACGAAGCAACCGAAACATAGATACCGAAATAAGTTTTACCTTTGCGGCGACTGGTGTAGTTACAAACATGGGATTGCTTAATAAAGGTATTCGTTTCCCAACGTTTGTTACATTTATTAATGCAAATAATCG
>Ga0123355_10004188_pt1 | contig 20951 bp, 14 predicted proteins | sample TergutEmb28metaG_3_FD_89872 | JGI IMG/M metagenome (GOLD analysis project Ga0123355, IMG submission 89872) | Embiratermes neotenicus P1 segment gut microbial communities from Petit-Saut dam, French Guiana - Emb289 P1 | ecosystem: Host-associated > Arthropoda: Insects > Digestive system > Gut ...
CTAAATCTACCATAGCGGTAAAAAGCATAGCCGGTGTTACTCTACCTGCATTTACGCCATCTATAAGAAACTGCCGTATTTCCGGATGATCATTATGGTGGCTTGTGGCCTCTGGAAAGCGTTCTAGTACATAGCTGCGTAGGGTGTATACTGCGCTGCCTTCCTCCGCTTCCATCACCTCTTGTATAGGAATCCAACCGCCTCTAATCAAATTTACAAGCATTTGCTGATGAGTTATACGGCCTTCTCTTGAGTCATTTGCTCTAATACGTCTAATCGCAATCTCAGTTAAATATCCTTTAAGGATGTAGTAGGTTTCTATTTGCATATCTATATCCAGTGTAAGAAAAATGTTATCCCCCGGCACAGGAGGGATAATCTCTGGAGAAACTCCGCTTATCCTACGTCCAGTGTTTGGGTTAATTTCGATAGTTTGAGAGCCTGGTTGCCCTCTTAATCTCTCTTCCATAGAAAGTTCTAAGCCTGCACGGCCAATTATACAATCTGGAGTATAGCCCTGGTCTTCCCTTGTTTCCAGTAACTCTGCTGTAATACGCCCTGTATATCCAAGCATGTGCGCAAAATATTTCCCTTGCGGATACTCCCTTTGGGTTACAAGACTAATATTTACACCTTCAAAAAAAGTATTTTGCTCTTCTATTGCAACAACCGTATCCATTGAGACATCCCAAGCTATTTCAAAAGGCTGTAAAGTAATCCGCCGCTGATAAAGTTCAGCACGGAAATTTAATATACGCCTTGCATCTTCATTAGAAAGTTCTTCATCTATTCCCCAACGCTCTCGTAACCATAAAAAAGATTCTACGGCTGTATAATTTTCTGGATCTGGTACTGTCATATCATCCTTCCAGCGATATTCCCAAGCAGGAGAAGCCAATGTAAACTCATAGGGCCATTCTTCTGTCATAGGAAAGCCGATCAAAAATTCTTCTTCATTGCGTTCAAATAAGCGCGTAAGTTCGTACAAAGCTTCGTTAGAAAAAGTTGCACTAGGGTCTAAAGTTACTACATGAGTCGTAATATTAACACTAAGCGGTCTACCAAAACGATCGTAAATATTACCTCTTGGAGCTGGTATTATTTGCTCTGCAGTGCCAGTTCTTGCTGGTGTCCTTACAAATGTATCCGAAATAACAATTTGCAAATAAAACAACTGTGCCACAAGCAAACTAAACAAAACCGCTGATAAAATCAGCAGCCATACAATACGGTCTGTTAAGAATTTAAATACGCCTTTACTGGCGTCTGCAATTAAATCTCGCATGTTTCGCAAAACACCCTACTCTGCAAACAAATTTCTTCTATCATTTTCTGATGCTTCAATTTTTCTATTTATAACGTATAACAGGCTATAAAGTGGTATCGTCATAGAAGCCGTGTAAATTGTCTTAGGAAAAATAATAAATCGTAAGTAAAACCAAAAATTTTCGGCTGATCTAAATCCCAACAAAAAATTTACGAAAAAAAAGGCAAATTGATATGCAATAGTGGCCATCGCGACCATTCCAAGGGGCAGTAAATAATTATCCTTAAAATAATCCTTAAAAGGTTTACCTGCTACAAAACCTACTGACATCCCAAGCATAGCATGAAGCCCAACAAACTGACTGCCAAAGAGATCGTGGGTGAGGCCTGCAAAAAAACCAAAAATAGCCCCTTCTATATCACCGCGTAAAATGCCATAGCTTACAATAAATATAACTGCGGTGTCTAAAGTTACACCCTGTATAGAAAATCTTATAAAAATTGTAGATTGCAGCACGTAATTAAGTAAAATTAATATTGCCATGCATACTACACGCCTCATGAATCTGAGACCTCGTCATCAAGGGTAACAAACAACTCATTTACAACAAGTACATGTTCTAGCCGACGGATATTATCTACTGCCGGCTGCACTATTGCATATTGCGCCATCCTGTCTGGGGTTGGCCTTACTTCCAGCACTGTGCCTACAATTACTGCAGGTGGAAATATTCTACTTAACTCTGAGGTTATCAATTCGTCACCGGCCATAATATGAGCAGTTTCGTTTATGTAGTCCATACGGACTAAGCCTTGTTGCATTAAGGTGCTATCGCCTCGTATTATACCTGTGTCTTCTGTGCGCGCACTTTGGACAGTAGAGGCAAAACGATAATCTATTATAGAAATTACTCGAGATCGAGTTGGATAAACATCATGAATAACACCAAGTAAGCCTCCTGATCCCAAACCTGCTCCTAAAACTGCCATATAACGCTCTATGCCGTCGTTGCTTCCTCTATCTATAGTAAAACTTGCATACCAACTGCTATTATCCCAAGCTACAATTGTGGCACCCATTATAGGCAGTTCTCCATAGCGTTGTCGAATATATAGAAGTTCAGTTAAGTGAAGATTCTCTTCACCTGCCAAACGCAGACGTTGCATTTCAATTTCTAGCCAACCTATTTCTTCTCTCAGACGTATATTTTCTTCTCTAATATGATTAATTTCCCAAAACAAAGATACATTTGAGCTTACCCAATGACCAACACTAGTAGCTCCTCTTTGCACTGGAACAATCACATAACTTAATGTGCGAGCAAAAATTCCCGGCCGATAGTTCCGATTCAGTGTAATTATCATAGCAATAATACATATTGCCATGCCTGTCAATAAAAAGGTTCGTTTATATTTGTATAGTAGCTGCATTTCCTCACACTTTCAGATTTTTTGAGGTTGTTAGTACATTTTTGAGGGCTTTTATATTTTTAAGCACAAGTCCCGTCCCTTTTACCACACATAACAGAGGATCTTCGGCGATTCTTGTAGAGATACCGGTTTCCTTTTCCAGTAATTTATCAAAGCCCTTAAGCAAAGCTCCGCCGCCTGTCAGCACTATCCCTGCTTCCATTATATCAGCAGAAAGCTCCGGCGGGGTTTTTTCTAAGGTTACTCGGATTGCATCTACCATAGCTGAAACTGGCTCTTCAATAGCGCTTACAACCTCTTCCGCACTAATGGACAAAGTACGTGGTAAGCCTGTTACTAAGTCTCTCCCTCGGATATCTTTTGTTTTTTTTGCATTTTCAGATCCTTCTTCTATATACGCACAGCCTATGGTTGTTTTCAGCTCCTCGGCTGTACGCTCTCCTATAGCTACTCCATATTCTCGTTTAACGTAGGTTATAATGGCTTCGTCAAGTTCATCTCCACCTACGTTTAAAGATTTGCTTGTTACAACACCAGCTAAAGATAAAACGGCTATTTCGCTGGTACCTCCACCTATATCTACTATTAGATTACCATTGGCTTGTTCGATAGGAAGCAGCGCACCTATAGCAGCTGCAATCGATTCTTCGATTAAATATACATCCTTTGCCCTTGCTCCGGCTGCTTGAGCAGCTTCTAACACAGCCCGTTTTTCTACTTCAGTTACACCTGTCGGCACACAAATAAGCACGCGAGGACGCCTTACAATACGTGCTTCTTTTCTGGCTTTAGCTATAAAATATTTAAGCATTGCACGGGTACTCTCAAAGTCTGCTATGACGCCATCTCTTAAAGTGCGTGATGCTACTATATGCCCTGGGGTTCTTCCTATCATTGCCTTAGCTTCATCACCCACTGCCAGAATTTTTTTCGTTTGCGTATCTATAGCTACTACCGAAGGTTCATTCAATACAATACCTCTGCCGCTTACATAAACTAAAGTATTGGCAGTACCCAAATCAATCCCTAAATCGCTAAAAAACATAATTTTCCTCTATTCGCAAAATTCATTACTCTAATAATACACCTTTTTTGCGGGAAATAAAAGAGCGAATGTAAAAAATTCGGGAAATTTAACGAAAACAAAAAAATCTGCGTCAAATGCAGATTTTTTTCAACTTTTTATCAATCTTAAGGTAAAGCCCACCATGGATATCTGGCTACAAATTCCTCTAAGCTAGATAGGTTATTATTTATAATATGCTGTGCAATTTCATAACTTACATAAGTTATATGCCAAGGTTCGTGTATAAAACCTGTTATGTGAGTATTCTCTTCAGTGTACCGCACTATAAAGCCATAGTTGTGGGCATTTTCTCGTACCCAAATTCCTGTTGGTGAAGGAGGCCCTCCGCCGCCATCTAACAAACCACCCGGCCCCCACAAATCTAAGGCGCGGCCTGTTTGATGCTCGCTGTGATAAGGACGAGCTACTACACCATCGACTCTGCCCTGTCTATCAAATAAATATGCTTGGCGCGTAGCCGGACGATAGGCAGATACCACTGCTAAATCTAAACCGTTACCTTGCGCGCTTAATCTCATACGTTGAAAAGCATCAATAGTTGCAGGTGTAGCTAAAAGCTCCATATTCCCGGCGTAAACAGGAAGTAAAACCGCTGGAGTAAAGCCATAGGGCAATCTAAACACCGGATTTACAAGTAAAGGGTTTACATCGTAGTTGATTATTATGTACGAATAATGCGGTAGATGCAGAAAGGCATTAACCTTCCAAACTACAGTTTCTGCGCTCATTTGAGGGTTTTGCATTTGAAACTCTGTATAAGCCTGTGCATTTTCTGCTATGTAAAATGGAAAAACCGAAAATGCCTCCTGACCTGGTGATATATTTGCAAGATTTGTATTTGTGTCGGTTTCCCCTGCTTCGTTTTCTTCTACTGCATTATCGGTAACTTGTCCCCAAACTGGCACAACCTCTTCATTATTTTCTGTAAAAACATCTGCTAAAACCGGTATGGCAACAAACTCTGGCAATCTACCTGTATTCATAAACACCGCTACAGAAGTTATGGCTACTATAGAAAAAAGAAACATAAAAAAAATAAAAAAACCTGAACCAATGTTGCGCCGCCTTCTTCTATGTACTCGCCTACCGGGTGGGCGTCTCGTTTGTCTCATGAATCTCCTCTTTTCATAATTATCTTGACATCGGAAAGGATATCATATATTATTGTATAGAGCAAGAGTAAGTTCTTGGTTTTTGTACAATTTTCGCTAAATAGGCTAAACACATGACTATTGCTGGCATTGAACGCTTTTCACCAAATCATCAACGACTAAGTTTTATTGATAAATTGACAGGTATTCATTGCCATGTTATAATTTTTTGACGTAAGCCCGAGTGGCGGAATGGCAGACGCGGTGGACTCAAAATCCACTGATAGCAATATCGTGGGGGTTCAAGTCCCTTCTCGGGCAAATATAAATATAAGATTTAGCCTTGGAAAATTAATATTTCCAAGGTTTTTTATTTGCCTTTGTTAATGTCGACAACTTTTTCTCTTATTCGATTTACATTCGGGCTTCAAATGTGATAGACTGGTTCAGAAATTAATGATCAAATATGGAAAATCTTACTACACGAGGAGCTACCATAGTGAAAAACCGTCTGCCTCTTTTTTACATAGTTACAGTACTATTTTGGATGGCATTGTACACCTACGTACCTTACGTAACCCCTTATGCTGAATTTATGGAGGCCGATTTACGCTTTATCGGCATTATTGCAGGAGCTTACGGCTTTGTACAAATGGCCTTACGCTTTCCTCTTGGAATTTTTTCTGACAAAATTGGCAAACGTAAAATTTTTATACTTGTGGGATTATTATTTGCTGGTATAAGTGGTTTGGTGGTTTATTTCTTCCCAAGCCCAGTTTCACTACTGATATCACGTAGCTTTGCCGGAGTTACGGCTGCCACCTGGGTAACACTTACCATTTTAGGATCTAGCTATTATAAACCAGAGGAAACTGTTAAATCTATAGGAATTCTTAACGCTGCAAATGGTTTTGGACGCATGGCAGCGTTGCTTATAGGCGGCTTTATTGCAGAGCAGATGGGCTTTTCTTACGCATTTTTGCTGGGCGGAGCTGTTGGTATATTGGGACTTGTTTTAGGCCTGGGTATGGTAGAAAAAGCACCTAAACCCGATGCTCCCCCACCGCCAAACCTTGCCGCACTATTGGATGTTGCGCGTAATCCTCAACTTTTAAGTGCGTCTTTACTTGCTATTATTGGCCAGTTTATTCAATTTGGTACAGCTTTTGGATTTACTCCTATAGTAGCCGTACAGATGGGTGCAAGTAATTTACAATTGGGCTTACTTGGCATGATGTCTACGCTTCCAGCTGTTATAATTTCACCTTTTATGGGAACAGTCGTCAAAAAAATTGGAGTTTTAAGTTTACTGATAATTTTATCTGCGTTTACAGCTTTGGGAACTGCCTTAGTTGTAGTAAGCCAAAACCTTGCAACTCTGTTTTTTGTACAATTTATAAGCAGCGTTGGCTTAGCTGGGCTTATGACTGTACTTATGGGGCTTTCTATCCGAGATATTGAAGCAGAACGCCGCGCTACTGCTATGGGATTTTTTCAAGCAGTTTACGGAATCGGGATGTTCCTTGGGCCATTTGTTGTTGGATGGGTGGGGCATAGTTTTGGCTTGATGACTGCATTTTTAGTTGCGGGTGGTGTAGGTGCATTTGGAATGCTTGCGTCAATATTCTGTGTTAAAAAAGGATATTTGACGGCATAAAAGACAAGCAGTATAAAATAATATATTCGTAATAGTAAAAGAGGGTGAAGTTATATGAGAAGCAGCAGGGCACTTAAGCCTAGTTCTGAACAAAGAGAAGGGCGGGCTCCCGAAATAAAATCCATAGTACGTGGTATTGGCACTATGGATCATACAATTTTTCTTATTACAATAATATTGACCCTTTGCGGAATAATGATGGTTTTTTCTGCAAGCTATTTGATAACTGGCAGAAGCGCTCAATTTGGCAACAATCCGTTTTACTATTTAATACGTCATAGTCAAATTGCTATTGTAGGCTTTATTGCTATGTGGGTGACAGCAAATCCAAAATTTAACTATAAATATCTTAAACGCTTGGCGATGCCTTTGTACTTGGTATCTATAGGATTGCTAGTTTTAACTGTTGTCGTGGGAATAGCAAGCCATGGATCGCGCCGTTGGCTACCTATTCCTGGTATAGGGATGCAATTTCAGCCGTCAGAGGTTGCAAAGGTTGCACTTATTTTAGTTTTGGCCAGGTTGCTATCAAAAAACAGACGAATGCTGGATACTTTGCCTGGGTTTTTATTTTGCGGCGCATTGGTGGGCATAATGGCGGTATTTGTTGCCTTGGGTAATCTTAGTACTGCAATTATTATAGCGGTTATAGGCGGCGGTATGATATTTATGGCAAGCCCGCATATATGGCGTTTTGTAGCAATGGGCGGCGCTGGCGTCGCAGGAATGCTGGGATATCTGTACTTTATGGCTTATCATGCAGCTGGGACAGAAATTGGCGGGCAGTTCCGCGGAGGCCGCTTCCGTGCTTGGCAAGATCCTTTTGAGTATATGCAGGGCTACGGCTTTCAGATTGTGCAATCTCTTTATGCAATTGCATCTGGAGGGCTTTTTGGCCTTGGCATAGGGCAAAGCCGGCAAAAAACTTTTTTGCCCGAGGTTCATAATGATGTTATCTTCTCAGTAATAGCTGAGGAATTGGGATTTGTTGGTGCAGGTATAATACTGCTGCTTTTTGGAATTTTAATATGGCGCGGTTTGCGCATTGCTATGAATGCTACGGATAGTTTCGGCGCGCTTGTAGCCGTTGGGATTATCTTGATGATAGCAAGCCAGGTTATTATTAATGTGGCGGTTGTCACGAACAGTATACCTAATACGGGTATACCTATGCCGTTTATTAGTTATGGCGGTACTGCACTGGTTGTTTGTATGGGTTGTATGGGGATTTTGCTAAATATTTCACGGTATTCTAAGGTAGATGGGTAGTGTAGAACAAAACGCGCTGTGCGCGTTTTTTCTTACCCTGATGTTTGTCTAGGAAAGGATGCAATTTCCTATGACACAAAAAGGAGCTGTCGCGTTAAACATTTTTTTGAATAATTATGCAAAATAGATGTAGGGGCGAACTGTGTTCGCCCGCGGAAACCCGTAGAAATACGGACAACCTCGGGCGAACACAGTTCGCCCCTACATTTTTATGCACATTATACACTTAACGAGACAGCCCCTTTTATTTGTCAAACCTTCACGACAATTTCATTCTCTATTTTAAGATTACGCACCGCCGCACTAAGCATCAATTTAATCCTATTAAGCTGATTAACCTCACTAGCCCCTGGGTCATAATCCACTGCCACTATGTTAGATAGCGGATAATGCTTTTTTAAAACTTTTATCATGCCCTTTCCCGTAACATGATTTGGCAGACAGGCAAAAGGCTGGGTGCATACTATATTAGGTGTACCAGAGTGTATCAATTCTAACATTTCAGCAGTTAAAAACCAGCCTTCTCCGGTTTGATTGCCGATAGATACGATAGGTTCTGCCAGCTCTGCAAGCTTTGTGATAGGTACAGGCGGAGAGAAACGTTCGCTTTGTTCTAATGCATTTTTTGTGTGGCGACGATACAATTCTATCACATTGATAAGACGGTCAGAAATCCATTTAGCTTTAAACGATCTCCCTAGATATTTGTGGTTAAAGGTAGCGTTGTGTGCACTGTATAAAAGGAAATCCGCTAAATCTGGCACTACTGCCTCTGCGCCTTCGGCTTCTAGTAAACTTACAATATCATTGTTGGCGGTTGGATGAAATTTTACTAAAATTTCGCCAACTACCCCCACTTTTGGCTTTACGACATCTAACAAAGGAAGCTTATCAAAATCCGCCACTATGTTATAAATATTTTTTTTATAATTAGAGAGTTTCGCTTTTCTTAAATCTTTTTTTAATTTGCTGTTCCATTTTTCATGCAAAGCATTTGCAGCACCTGGTACTTGCTCGTATGGACGGGTTTTATATAGTACTCGCATAAATAGGTCTCCGTATAGTAAAGCTTGTAAAGCTTTATTAATCAGACCGGGAGTAAACACCAAGCCGGGATTTTTCTCCATACCCTGTGCGCTTAAAGATACTACTGGAATATGACCAAACCCTACTTTAATAAGCGCTTTTCGGATAAAAGCTATGTAGTTGGTGGCGCGGCATCCACCCCCAGTTTGACTCATGAGTACAGACACATTATTTAAATCATACTTGCCGGATTGCAAGGCTTTAAGAATCTGCCCAACAACGATAAGCGCGGGGTAACAGGCATCATTATTTACGTAACGCAGGCCAATATCAACGGCTTCTCTATCCATAGCAGACATAATTTCGATATTATAATCGTGGGCGCGAAAGGCCTCTTGTAATAACTCAAAATGTATAGGAGACATTTGAGGACACAATAAAGTATGCTTCTTACGCATCTTTTTTGTAAAGATTACGCGTTTTGGACGCGGTTGCGGCGGGATAATTTTGGTCTCCTTACGTGCTTTTGTTGCAGCAAAAAGGGAGCGTATTCGTATACGTGCCGAGCCTAAGTTATTTACCTCATCAATTTTTATCAGTGTAAAAATTTTGCCGCTTGCTTCCAAAATTTCTTGAACTTCGTCGCTGGTAACGGCATCTAAGCCGCAACCGAAAGAGGTCAACTGGATAAAATCTACATCTTGCCGCATACATGCAAAAGCTGCTGCTGCATATAGACGCGAGTGGTATGTCCATTGATCGCGTATCATCAAAGGCCGTGGGACTTCTCCCAGATGAGCTACGCTATCCTCTGTTAGCACTGCTACGCCATAGGATGCAATCATCTCCGGTATTCCATGATGAATCTCAGGATCAATATGATAGGGGCGGCCAGATAGCACTACAGCTTTTGTACCCGTTTTTGATATGTAAGCGAGGGTTGCTTCTCCCATTTTTTTAACATCTTTGCGGAAATTTTGTTGTTCTTCCCAAGCCAATTTGACGGCCTTTTCTACCTCCGCTTTAGGTATGTGTGAAAATTCCTTTACAAGCCGTGGAACTAGCGATTTATAATCGCTTAAATTCAAAAAGGGGTTGTGAAAATGCAAATCACTTACAGATTCCACATTGTTTTTTATGTTTTCGGTGTATGATGTGACAATTGGGCAATTAAAGCTATTATCCGCTCCTAAATCACCATACTCATGTGTAACACTAGGATAAAAAATGTATCTATGCCCAGCTTCAACCAAAGCTTCTATATGCCCATGAGCCAACTTTGCCGGATAGCATTCAGATTCACTAGGGATGCTGTCCATGCCTTTTTCGTATAAAGCCCGGGATGAGCGCGGAGAAAGCTCTACCCTGTAGCCAAGCTCTGTAAAAAACGTAAACCATAGGGGATAATTTTCATACATATTTAACACGCGAGGGATACCAACTTTACCTCTTGGTGCTTTCTCCAATGGCTGATAATTGAACAGTCGCTCATACTTGGCAGCAAATAAATTAGGAGCTTGACTGCTTTCTTCTTTACCCACTCCCATTTCGCAACGATTGCCAGAAATAAAGCGCGTACCATTTTTAAAATGATTAATGGTTAGCAGACAATTGTTATCACAGGCTTTGCAACGACTATGAGTCGTTTTCACCTCTTGGGCAGCAAGCTCCTCTGCTGATAAAAGCTGTGTATTTTGCCCTTCGCAGCGCTCTTTTGCAATTAAAGCTGCCCCAAATGCGCCCATAATCCCGGCAATATCTGGCCTGACTGCTTCGCGCTCGCTGATTGTTTCAAACGCTCTTAATACGGCTTCGTTGTAAAAAGTGCCGCCTTGAACAACAATACATTTGCCAAGCTGCTCTGGCTCTGTAATTTTGATAACTTTTTGGAGCGCATTCTTAATCACAGAATAAGCAAGTCCGGCAGAGATGTCTGCAACCTCTGCACCCTCTTTTTGCGCTTGCTTAACGCGGGAGTTCATAAAAACAGTACAGCGAGATCCTAAATCTACGGGATTTTTAGCAAACAAAGCTTCCTCTGCAAATTCTGATATACCACGATTTAAAGATTTTGAAAAAGTTTCGATAAAAGATCCGCAACCAGCAGAGCAGGCTTCGTTTAATAGTACAGATTCAATTACGCCATCTCGAACCCTCATGCACTTCATATCTTGGCCGCCTATATCTAGTATAAAGTCAACCCCCGGGGCAAAAAACGCGGCGGCTTTATAATGCGCCATAGTTTCAATTTCGCCTATGTCTATCTTAAGGCCAGCTTGTATCAATCCTTCACCATAACCAGTTACGCAGGAGTAACGTATTGTAGCGTCTTTTGGTAGTAGGCGATAAACTTCAAGCAGGGCATTGGTGGCCATTTGCAAAGGGCTACCCTCGTTGCTGGTATAGAAGGAATGCAAAAGCTGGCCTTCAGACCCTATTAGCGCAAGTTTTGTGGTTGTAGAACCTGCATCAATGCCCAAAAACACATCGCCTTTATAGCTTTCTAAAGGACTTTTAACGACTTGATGCTGGCTATGACGAGCTTTAAATGCCTCGTAACTTTCTTTTTTAACAAAGAGTGGGTTCAGCCTGTTAATTTCAAACTGAACTTGCTTTTTTGATTTTAAGTTATCAATTAGACTTTCAAGAGTGATACTGTTTTCTGCACTGGCGGCACTGCCCAGGGCTGCAAAAAGATGAGCATTGTCCGGCAAAATTACTTTGTCTGGGTTAAGTGTTTCCTCAAAACGCTTGCGCAACTCGGATGAATAGTAAAGGGGGCCTCCCAAAAAGGCTATGTTCCCTTTAATAGGTTTACCGCAAGCCAGGCCACTTACAGTTTGGCTTACGATGGCCTGATAGATAGAAACTGCCAAATCTTCTTTTGCTGTTCCCTCATTAATCAGCGGTTGCAAATCGCTTTTGGCAAAAACTCCGCAACGGGCGGCTATTGGATAAATTACTTTGTAGTTTTTGGCTAACTCGTTAAGGCCATCTGCATCTGTTTGCAAAAGTGCGGCCATTTGGTCTATAAAAGAGCCCGTACCCCCGGCGCAGATGCCGTTCATACGCTGCTCTAAGCCATCTGTAAAGTAAATTATTTTTGCATCTTCACCGCCAATTTCGATTACTACATCAGTTTCTGGCGCAAAAATTGTAGTTGCGCTTGCCACTGCAACTACTTCCTGTATAAAATCTACCCCTACCCAGTTGGCTAGGCTAAGGCCGCCACTTCCTGTAATCATGGCTTTTAAATCTATATTGCCAAGTAAATTAAGTGCTTCTTCAGCCATATTAAGCAACGCTTCTTGTATATTAGAAAAATGCCTGCGATAGTCGCTAAACAGAATATTATATGTATTATCGGTTATTACTAACTTTACCGTAGTAGAGCCTATATCTATTCCAAGTCTCATTAGACCCACCCCTTTCAGCTTCACATTATACAGTAGATGTTTTATTAGGACAACGGGGGATGAGTGGAAAATCAAATGTATTTGCATAAATACCACCAAAATGATAAAGTGATAATAAAATTTAGGAGAGCAATTATAATGAGAAAAGCTGAAATGACACACAGAGAGCGAATTATGGCAGCAATAAACCATCAGCCAACAGACCGAATACCGATGGATTACTGGGGAGTGCCAGAGATCACAGAAAAGCTCATGAAACACTTCAATGTAAAAGACATGCTGAGCTTATCAAAAGCTCTTGATTTGGACAAAATTATGGGTGTTGGGGCACCCATGATAAAACCTGGCCGAAAAGGTGAGTGGGATATAGAAATACAACGCATCCCGCTCCCAGATGGCTCTGGCTATTATGATGAACCCCTTAGCCATCCAATTGGCAACTATGAAACTATTGACGAAATAGAAGCCAGCTACGAATGGCCTACTACTGATATGTTTGACTATTCCCAAATTAAGACGCAATGTATCAACTATCACAATGAGGGTTACGCCGTTAGCGGCGGATACATCTCACTTACATATTTTTACGAAATGGTGCGGGGTACTGAGCAAATGCTTATGGATTTTGCTGCAGACGAGAATTTGGCAGAGTATGTTCTGTTTAAACTTAACGAATTTGCATCAGCTCATGTTTATAAAATACTGGAAGCCGCAGACGGCTTAATTGATATTACAGAGGTAACTGATGATTTTGGCTGTCAGCACGGCCTTTTAATGAGTACAGAGATGATAGACCGTTACCTAGGAAAATACTACGTTTCTAACGTGGCCATGGGTAAATCATTTGGAGCAAAAATATTTCATCATGATGATGGGGCTATTCAAAGCTTAGTACCGTGGATTGTAGAAAAAGGCTGCGAAATTTTGAATCCCTTACAATGGCACTTGCCCGGTTGGGATTTACACCTATTAAAAAAGCAGCACGGCAAGCAACTATGCTTTCATGGGGGAATAGACAATCAAGATGTGTTGGCCTTTAAAGGGCCAGAAGAAGTAAAAAAAGAAGTAAAAGCCTGCATAGATGCCTTGTATACCGATAAAACTGGGTATATTTTAGCACCATGCCATAATTTACAGGCTATTACTCCTATAGAAAATGTGTTAACCATGTATGAATTTGCTAAAGAATATTCTACAAGCTGTAGTAGATGGCGCTGTGTGCCGGTGGCACACGCTTAGCGCGGGAGCAAAGCGCAACCTTTTGGGTAAAAGCGTTCAAAGTCAAATAAATCAAGGGTTTAACGATATTTTAACCATGATACGACTGCAAACTCCTAACCCCATTCCTCTTATTTCGCATAGCAGTTATCCCAAGGCAAGCCGTCCGCGCCGCTTCTATCGTAGTTAGCATAGGGATAGATTTACGAACAGCCGCACGGCGTATGTCAAATCCCATTTCAGATAGGGTTGTGCCAGGTGTATTCACTATCATAGATATGGTACCGTCCAAAATCAGATCACTAACCTGCTTATCGCCTCTGAAATCGTGAATGAGCTGGCTGTTGATTCCAAGTCTTTGCAAATGTTTGTAACTTTTATCTGTAGCTAAAATTTCAAAACCTAACAGCTGAAAGGTGCTTGCGATTCCTGCCAAATGACGCATATAATCCTCAGATACAGACAATAACACCGTACCAGAATCTGGAAGTGGGCATTTTGCTCCTTCCTGTGCCAAAGCAAAGGCTTGGCCGAAGTTATCAGCCAATCCTAAAACTTCACCGGTGCTACGCATTTCTGGCCCAAGCACTGGGTCTACTTCGTGAAACATATTGAATGGGAACACAGATTCTTTAACGCCAAAAATCTGTGCATCTGGCGCAGTTAGGTTGGTAACGCCTGTTGGTTGGCCTTTGGCTGTTTTAAGCATTATTTCGGTAGCAATACGCGCCATCTGCACATCACAAACTTTAGAAACCAGTGGTACTGTACGAGATGCCCTTGGATTGGCCTCTATAACGTAAACTTTATCGCCCTCTATGGCGTACTGGATATTCATTAATCCAACCACGCCCAGCTCTCGGGCGATTTTTTCTGTGTACTCTAATATTGTTTCTTTCTCTTTGGCAGTTAAACTTATTGGCGGGATAACACAGGCACTATCGCCGCTGTGTACACCTGTGTACTCAATATGCTCTAGTATGGCTGGTACAAATACAGCAGTGCCATCGCTTATTGCATCGGCTTCGCATTCCAATGCCCTTTGTAAAAAACGGTCTATCAAAACTTCTGTGGTGGCTTTCTCCATATATGCGCTAAGTTGAGCTTCGTTGTAAACTATCTCCATGCCACGGCCGCCAAGCACGTAAGATGGACGCACCATAACCGGATAGCCTATTACTTTTGCAGCACGTAAAGCCTCGGCTGCGGTTTTCGCCATTCCGCTTTCCGGCATTGGGATATCCAACTTCTGCATCATCGCGCGGAAAAGATCGCGATCCTCTGCAGTGTTAATGATATCGGGATGTGTCCCCAAAATCGGTACATCTAAACCCTTCAACTCCTCGGCTATATTTAGAGGCGTCTGGCCTCCGAATTGAACCACTACGCCCATTGGCTGCTCATAATCAATTATAGCTATGACATCTTCAACAGTTAGCGGCTCAAAATACAGACTGTCGGCGGTATCATAGTCTGTGGATACGGTTTCGGGGTTGCAATTTATCATTATTGTGCCAACATCCAAATCTCGTAGAGCATAGGCGGCATGTACGCAGCAATAATCAAACTCTATCCCCTGCCCTATGCGGTTGGGGCCTCCACCCAATATCAGCACCTTATCTTTAATGGAGGTTTTTGGCACGCTTGGTGCAATATTATAGGAAGAATAGTAGTAGCGGGCGTCATTTGCTCCAGAAACTTCTATAGTCCCCCAGCCTTTTTTTATGCCCAGGGCTATGCGTTTATCTCGTATAGTTTTTTCTGATACATCCATCAACATGGCAATGTATTTATCCGCAAAACCATCCTGCTTGGCTTGTTTTAACAAAACATCTGGCAGTTCTCCGCCTTTATAGCTGATAATCTCATTCTCTAAATCTATCATTTCTTTTAAGGGAGTTAAGAAAAATTTCTTGATCGAAGTTTTAGCATAAATTTCATCCAGGCTTACACCTTTACGTATCGCCTCATATACTACAAAAAACCTCTCGCTACTTGGGCGTTGGTCCAATTCATCAAGTAATTCAGCTTTCGTTTTTTTCATTAAAGCATCTAACAAGCCCAAACCAAAACGACCATTTTCTAATGAACGTATAGCCTTTTGCATGGCCTCTTTAAAGGTTTTACCTATACTCATGGCTTCGCCAACCGCTTTCATTTGGGTGCCAAGTTCATCCTTTGCCCCTGGGAATTTTTCAAATGCCCAACGTGGAAATTTTACGACTACATAATCGCCCCAAGGCACGTATTCTGCCAAGCTTTCTCCGCGATAATAGGGCAATTCATCCAAAGTTACACCCACTGCCAACTGCGCCGCTACCCTAGCAATAGGAAAACCCGTGGCTTTAGATGCCAATGCCGAGGAACGGGATGTACGCGGGTTAATTTCAATGATAACGATACGATCTTGCTTGCGATTATAGGCAAACTGACAGTTACAGCCACCGATTACACCAACAGATTCCACAACTTTATACGATTGCGCTTGCAGGCGCATCATTACATCTTTGGGTACATCCAACATAGGGGCAACGCAGATAGCATCACCGGTATGCACGCCCATTGGGTCTACGTTTTCGATAAAGCATATACTTATCATTTTACCCTTGCTGTCGCGGACTATTTCAAGCTCAAGTTCTTCCCAACCCAGGGCACTTTCTTCTATCAACACCTGATTTATAACGCTAGCAGCTATCCCGCGGGATGCTACTTCTTTAAGTTCTGCCTCGTTAACACATATGCCGCCCCCTACACCGCCCATAGTAAATGCCGGGCGTACTACACAGGGATATCCCATCTTAGATGCCGCTGCTACGGCTTCTTCTACGCTATAGGCCGGTTCAGATTTACACATATCTACACCAATTTTATCCATCATCTCTTTAAAGATAATACGATCCTCGCCACGCTCAATAGCAGCCAGATTCACACCTATTACCTCAACACCATGCTGTGCTAATACTCCAGATTTCTCTAGCTGCATACTCAAGTTAAGAGCAGTTTGGCCGCCGAAGTTGGGAAGTAGTGCGTCTGGCTTTTCTTTTGCGATAATCTCTGTAAGCTTTTGGACATTAAGCGGCTCTATATATGTTATATCGGCAGTTTGCGGATCTGTCATAATTGTAGCCGGATTAGAATTCACCAGCACTATTTCATAACCCAAGGCTCGTAAGGCACTACAAGCCTGTGTACCAGAATAATCAAACTCGCAGGCCTGACCAATGATGATAGGGCCAGAGCCTATAATTAGGATTTTCTTGATATCTGTCCTCTTTGGCATAAGATTCTCCTTTTGATTAATTTATCTATTTTCTATACGTAATGATTCAACCTCTCGGCTAGTGAGCCAGTATGCAGCTCAAAAAGATGATTATCAAAGTCATAAAAATAAATTGAGCGGCCTTCACCATCACGCCGAACTCGTCCATCCATTATATCTACGCCAACTTCCTTTATACGTTTAACATATTCATCAAAATCACTATCTTTAATTGCAAAAGCAATATGATTATATGTGCGCTTCGATAAGGCATCTCCTCTGTTTAAAGCAATCCATAAATCATTTATAAGAAAATATTTTGCTATCTCACTTGAATAAACCTCTTTAGCATCAAAAATTTTCTTTAATAAAACAGTCGTTCGCTCAAAATCTTTTACTATAAAAGTGATATGGCTTATACTAGTAATCAAAAAAGTTCCTCCCAATCCCAGCGATGATTCCGACAAAGGCATTTAAAGTCCGCAAATTCAACATTCTTACCCCATTAACAAAGCCATAACTGCCTTTTGCGCATGAAGCCGATTTTCCGCTTCATCAAAGATTGGCCCTGCATTCGCCTCTAAAACTTCTGTAGTTATTTCCTTGCCCCTATAGGCCGGTAAGCAGTGCAGTACTATGGCTTTAGGATCAGCTAAGTCTAATAACTCATGATTAATTTGATAGCCAGCAAAGGCCAGCTCTCTCTCAGTTTCTTCAGATTCCTGTCCCATACTTGTCCATGTATCTGTTATCAATACATCAGCTTTGCTTATAGCTTCTTGCGGATTATGGCTTATGGTAAAGTTCTGATAATCTACGGCAAAGGCCAGTACATCTTCATGAGGTTCGTATCCTTTCGGCACAGCGATAGACACTTTTAAGCCGCATTTCAATCCACCGACAATTAAAGAGTTACACATGTTGTTACCATCGCCGATATAGGCCATATGTATACCTTCTAAAGCACCTTTATATTCGCGTATAGTCATAAAATCAGCAAGCACTTGACAAGGATGAGCAAAATCAGTTAAGCCGTTAATCACTGGGATAGTACCCCACTTTGCTAAATCTTCAACTTCTTGCTGATCAAAGGTTCGTATCATTATTCCATCAACATAACGAGAAAGCACACGGGCAGTATCTTCAACAGGCTCCCCCCTTCCGATTTGCAAATCGTTTGAACTCAAAAACAATGCGTGACCGCCCAGTTGATACATCCCTGTTTCAAAAGATACCCTTGTACGAGTAGAAGATTTTTGAAAAATCATTGCAAGCGTTTTGCCTGCTAATATTTTATGCTCTTTTCCGATTTTTAAATCGTTCTTCATTTTGTCAGCTAGGCTTAAAATTTCTAAAATTTCATTTTTGCTAAGGTCTAGCAGCTTGGTTAAATGTTTCATAAACACGGCCTCCTAAAGATTTTTTTGGATTATATCACGTTGTGAATATTTATGCAATAAATATGTATATTTATTCACATCTCAAAAAAGAAGCGATTGCCAGACGTCGGCTTTCAATTGTCTAAACCTGTTTTGACAATTGAAAACGATCGTCATTAGCAATCGCCTCTTTCTATAAAAAACTAACGCGTTTTTTCAAGTAACCAAACAATATTCTCTCCAAGACGCTCCATAGTTTTGATGCCTTCTTCGTCTTTTGCGTAATCCTCCGGCCCAAGAGATAAACTCATATTCCAATAAGTACTACCCGGAACAATCATGTCATTAATCAAGAAAAAATGCTGAATAGAATCCAATGTATGTATACCACCAGCACGCCTAACAGCGCTTACAGCCGCTCCTATCTTCCTAGACATAGAGAAGCCATCCCTGCGGGAAATAAAACCACAACGGTCTATCACCGCTTTAAGTTCTGGTGTAAGGTCAGAAAAATATGTAGGAGAACCTAAAATAATTGCATCCGCTTCTTTCATTTTTGGATATACTTCGTTTATCCAATCATCTGTAACGCAACGTCCAGCGTGGTTACCACAAGAGCCACAGGCCAAACATCCACTCACAGGCTTGCCTCCAGCTTGGTAAAGTTCGGTGGTAAATCCTGCTTTTTCGCATACGTTTAAAACGGATTTTAGCATTTGATAGGTGTTACCATTCTTTCGTGGGCTGCCGTTCACTGCAAATACTTTCATTGTCATTCCCCTTTCTCCTAACATATTATGCACGGTTTGCTTATAATTTTCAAGGAGTTTTTCTAATGTTATAAAACATCTTTGCAATAAACGCATTATTATTGTATTCAAAAACAACAAAACTTATGCTATAATCTAAACGTACATATAATCAAAGGCTACTGGGCAGGCACCCAACCAAAAAACAGCAGAATAGCCAAAAACCCGAAGGGAGTCGTGATTACATAAAAAACATAGGCCTTTACGATCACAACAACAAAAGGATAGGTCACATATATCCCCGCCGCGCCAAGCAACTCATATTGAAAGGCCGTGCCCATTGGCTAGAAGAAGGGCAGACTTTACAAATAATCGACTCCTCTTCAACAACTAACGAGGAGGAAACACCTATGATTGATACCAATGTATATCCAACAAATGGCGAGCCAATAGCTCTCGCAGAAGCCACGCCAGATGTCGATGCCTTACTTCTGTACAAAGCAAAGCAAAACGTAAAAAGCAGAAGAAACTTACTTAAGCACATACTAGCATTCATCGCCGCCTGGCCATTTATCGGTATTTTTTATGCAAGTACCATTTCAAATATGGTACACCCTAGATGGTGGAGTATATCAAATCAACTGCAAGAATTATACAACTTATCACAACACCTCCCAGAAGAGTATTACTGGGCTTTAAACAACTTAAATCACACGGTAGGTTGGTATTTTCGCAATGGACATACACCCGGCATATGGTTTATGCTAATGGGAGCCATGTTAGCTTGGGGTGGTTGGATTGCAGTTCGCTTTATAAGAGTTGTCATACTACCGTTAGCCAAAAAGCTAAGAACAGGCGTAACAAAAAAAGCCAAGCCAGATCCGGTTGTACAAGAATACAACCGACTTAAAAGTTTGGAAGTGTAAAATTAAAAGAAGCTGTCCGACAAAGACAGCTTCTTTTTTTAACTTCTAATTATATCCAAATCTCGCAATTCAATATCTCTTTCGAAGGGATTAACTGTTCTGTTGATCAACTCAACAATAGCTGGCCCGTCCAAAAACTCGTACCACATTGGCCTGCCGCTATTGCCATCAGTGGGCATGGTGTATGATGATAAGGACTCGCTACCGTTGATATTAGGTAATTGACTAGCAAACCACACCATATTTTCGACAGTTAAATTAGTATCCACACTATCATTGAAAATATTAACAAAATCAGGAATCCTCAAAATATTTGTTGGCCTAAATAAATTATCTATCACTGCATTCACTACAGTCTGCTGATTCTCTATACGGTCATAATCTGTTATCGGTTTATATCCCGGGTTGCTTTCCCTAAAACGGGCAAAAAGCAGTGCTTTTTCGCTGTCCATATGATGCCATCCCGGCTGAATATCAATAAACAAATCCTGATACGGGTCGTCGTTTCTCATGTGAAAAGGTACATAAATATCAACACCGCCAACTGCATCAACTATGGCAAAAAAGGCTTCGTAGTCGATTACAACATAAAAATCTGGCACAAATCCGATAACTGACATAACATCTCTTTGTACTTGAGATATGCCGCAACCACTTAACAAGCCTACTAGATAAGAGCCGCTTAGCTTTCTAAAATTGCGTGGTACATTTAATAGACTGTCCCGGGGGATGCTTATTAAATTAGCCTCGCCGCTCACTCCATCATAGGATGCGATCATCACAGTGTTGGCGTTACGTCCTTCATTTAGGCCTACAATTAAAAAAGTGAAAAATAATTCTTTTCTATCTTCATCTGTAAACCTTTCAGGTGCAACTAACTCTATAGCGGCCATCCAATTTTCTTCGTCTTCTTCTGAAATTTCCTCTGTTTCTTCATCCGATTCAGGTTCAATTTCTACAAATATTGGCATTGGTGTGATTTCTGGCGGTGGGACAGTTCGTACATAAGTATAAGCCCATGCAACACCAACAAAACACAGACAGACAAAGCTTATGAAAAATATCTTTAAAAACGTCCGCAAAGCACTTTTTGGCTTTTGCTTCTTTCCAGCTCTTATATTTAACCCCTTGCCTAACGGGATGGACATACGCTAAACCTCCGTTTGATACTTATTTC
>Ga0123355_10004189_pt1 | contig 20949 bp, 18 predicted proteins | sample TergutEmb28metaG_3_FD_89872 | JGI IMG/M metagenome (GOLD analysis project Ga0123355, IMG submission 89872) | Embiratermes neotenicus P1 segment gut microbial communities from Petit-Saut dam, French Guiana - Emb289 P1 | ecosystem: Host-associated > Arthropoda: Insects > Digestive system > Gut ...
CAGAAAATCAAAGAAATACAGTATAAAATAAACAACAGACCAAGACAAAAACTAAATTTTTATTCTCCAAAAGAAACTTTCTTCCTAAATTTGCGAAACCAAAAAGTTGCATTAGGTAGTTGAGTCTACCAACACAATTTTCTACTTTTTAATTTGTATCTCCCGTTGTTTTTTTTTACTTTTGCGGTTTCTTGTTCTGAAAGTATAAATATTAAAATAAAATGTTCGAAAAAATTATTATTCTTGATTTCGGTTCTCAAACAACACAGCTGATTGGCAGACGATTGCGTGAACTAAATGAATATTGCGAAATTGTTCCTTACAACAAATTTCCCGAAAATACCGACAATATAAAAGGTGTCGTTCTTTCGGGAAGTCCTTTTTCCGTTTACGACCCGCAAGCCTTTCAAGTTGATTTGTCAAACATTCGCGGAAAATTTCCTGTGTTGGGCATTTGTTACGGAGCGCAGTATATGGCGCACACTTCGGGCGGAAAAGTTGAGCCGGGAGATATGCGAGAATACGGTCGGGCAAATCTTTCGTTTGTTGATGCAAATGATGAGTTGTTTAACGGAATTTTGGCTGATTCGCAAGTTTGGTTGTCGCACAACGACAGCATTACCGAATTACCGGCTGGTTTTAAGCGTGTTGCCGAAACGAACGACATCGCAAACGTCGCTTACCGCATCGAAGGTGAAAAAACGTGGGGAGTTCAATTTCACCCCGAAGTATTTCACACGGCAGACGGTATGAGATTGTTGGAAAACTTCCTCGAAATTTGTGGAGTGTCGTACAATTGGTCGCCTGCTTCGTTTGTCGAATTCACTGTAAAAGAGTTGAAACAACAGCTTGGAAACGACAAGGTTTTGCTCGGACTTTCGGGTGGAGTAGATTCGTCGGTTACAGCTGTTTTGCTGCACAAAGCTATCGGAAAAAATCTTGTTTGCGTATTTGTTAATCACGGTTTGCTTCGCAAAAACGAATTCAGAAACGTGCTGAACGATTACAAGCATTTGGGTTTGAACGTAATCGGTGTTGATGCATCGGAACGTTTTTACAAGGCTTTGACAGGCGTTTCCGACCCGGAACAAAAACGCAAAATTATCGGAAAATGTTTTATTGATGTTTTCGACGAGGAAGCACACAAAATAAAAGATGTGAAATGGCTTGCACAGGGAACTATTTATCCTGATGTTATTGAGTCGCTTTCCATTACCGGGAAAGTCCTAAAGTCGCATCACAATGTGGGCGGACTTCCCGAAAAAATGAATTTGAAACTTTGCGAGCCGCTTCGTTTGCTGTTCAAAGACGAAGTTCGCCGTGTCGGCATTGAATTGGGAATGATGCATCATTTGATAAAACGCCATCCGTTTCCTGGTCCGGGACTTGGCGTGCGAATTCTTGGCGAAATTACGGAAGAAAAAGTGCGGATTTTACAAGAAGCCGATGCCATTTTTATCAAAGGGCTTCGCGACTGGAATTTGTACGACGTTGTTTGGCAAGCAGGCGTAATTTTGCTTCCCGTTCAGTCAGTCGGCACAATGGACGATGAGCGCACATACGAAAATGCTGTTGCTTTGCGCGCCGTTGCTTCGACCGATGCAATGACCGCAGATTGGGTGCATTTACCATACGATTTTCTCGCAAAAATTTCGAATGAAATTATCAACAGAGTAAAAGGCATAAATCGAGTGGTGTACGACATCAGTTCAAAACCGCCCGCAACGATTGAGTGGGAATGATTGATACTCATTCGCATATATATGATGAAGCGTTCGAAAGCGACCGCGCAGAAATGATTGAACGGGCAAAAAACGTAGGTGTAAAGAAAATAATTTTGCCGAATGTGGACAGCCGCTCGTTGCCGAAAATGCTGAAATTGACAAACGAATATCCCGATTATTGCTACGCAGCTATCGGACTTCATCCTACAAGCGTGCAGGATGATTACAAATCGGAACTCGAACTGGTAAAATCTGAGTTGGAACAAAGAAAATACATTGCAGTTGGCGAAATCGGTATCGATTTGTATTGGGACAAAACTTTTTACAAAGAGCAAGTCGTCGCTTTTCAACAACAAATTGAATGGGCGTTGGAATACAAATTGCCGATAATCGTTCACGTTCGCGATTCGTTTCGCGAAACAATGGAAGCCTTGAAGCCATTTCACGGGAAAGGATTGAAAGGCGTTTTTCACAGTTTTACCGGAAATATTGACGAAGCAAATGAAATTCTTGAATTCGGCGGTTTTATGCTCGGAATAAACGGCATCGCGACATTTAAAAACTCAACGTTGGATGAAACACTTCGGCAAGTGAGTTTAGACAATATTATATTAGAAACAGATGCGCCGTATCTAACGCCGATGCCTTTCAGAGGAAAACGAAACGAAAGTTCGTACTTAAAATACATTTGCGAGAAGTTGGCAGAGATTTACAATGTTGATTTTGACGAAATTGACAGGATTACAACGCGAAACGCGGAAAGAAATTCTGAATTCTGAATTTTGAATTCAATTCTGACATAAATCTAATGTCTTTTTCTCAAAACTTGTAATTCAGAATTCAAAATTCAAAATTTCCCTGAAATTCAAAATTTAGAATTCAAAATTCAGAATTTTGAATTCAATTCTGACATAAATCTAATGTCTTTTTCTCAAAACTTGTAATTCAAAATTCAGAATTCAGAATTCAAAATTTCCCTGAAATTCAAAATTTAGAATTCAAAATTCAAAATTGTTTGAAAAAGTCTTTGCGGGTCATATTTTTTTCGTAACTTGCGCCCCGATTTGGAAAGGTGCTCGAGTGGTTGAAGAGGCACGCCTGGAAAGCGTGTAAACGTCGAAAACGTTTCGAGAGTTCGAATCTCTTCCTTTCCGCACAGCATAAAAACTGAAAATAACATAGGTCTTTGGAAATAAATTTAATTCAATAACTATAAATAACAAAAAATAAAACAAAAAAATTAGAAATTTAAAAACAAAAAAAATGAAAAAGGTATTTGCAATCTTATCAATCATAGCAGTTTTCAGCTATGTACTACCAAAGAGCGTTTTTGCTCAAGATGACTATGAGTTCGCCGGAACAGCAACTGTTGTTCAAACAACAGCATCGTACGATGTTGCAGAAGAGGGCGGAGGTTTCCACAAAGCATTGAAACAAAAGTATATCGAAGGTACAGCCACTTGGATGACTCCGATTGCTCTTAGTTTGATTTTAGGTTTGGCTCTTTGTATTGAGCGTATCATTTATTTAAGTCTTTCGGCTGTTAACACTAAAAAACTGCTGTCAAACGTTGATGAGGCTTGGGAAAAAGATGGTGTTGAAGCAGCAATGGAAGTTTGTCGCAATTCGCGCGGACCGATTGCTTCTATTTTCTATCAAGGTCTTTATCGTCAGCACGAAGGTATCGAAGTAGTAGAAAAAACAGTGGCTTCTGCCGGTGCTGCTCAACTTGGTTTGATGGAGAAAAATTTGACGTGGATTTCGCTATTTATCGCAATTGTTCCAAGTATTGGTTTCTTGGGAACGGTAGTAGGTATGGTTATGGCGTTCGACAATATCCAGCGAGTAGGTGATATTTCGCCAACGGTTGTTGCGGGCGGTATGAAACTTGCTCTTATCACAACGATTTTTGCTTTGATAGTTGCGGTTATTCTTCAAATCTTTTTCAACTACATTCTTACGCTTATCGAAGCTATGACTGCCGATATGGAAGATTCGTCTATCTCGTTGCTTGACATTATTATGAAACATTCAAAAAAATAAAACAGTTTTTTTACAGACTAATTATATATTATGAATAATAAAGTATTAAAGAAACTTACCGGAATAATCCTCCTTGCACTAATGGTAATATCCATTCTTGCCGCAGGCTTGGTTATGTTCGGTCCTGAGGGAGAGCCAATGGAGAGTGCCGATGGCTTTGAAATGATGACTGTACCGTTATATACCAATGTGTTGCTATTTTGGATATATGCATTAGCCGGGTTTACAGCTTTGGTTACCATTGTGCTTGCGATAGTCAAATTTGTCAAAAATATGATTGAAAGCCCAAAAAGGTCAATCAAGCCGCTTATCATTATGGTAGGACTTGCTTTGATTTTTGTAGTTGGTTGGAGTTTAGGCTCGCAAGAGGAATTGCCGATTTTCGGGTACATAGGCACTGAAAACGTTGGTCCTGTGGCGCAGTTTATCGATATGATTCTCTACGCAATTTACGCCCTTTTTGGTTTAATAGTGCTGTCAATTATAGGCAGCAGAGTTTATGTAAAATTAAAATAAAAGAATTAGCAATATATGGCTAGAAAAAGAAAAATGCCGGGTATAAACGGAAGTGCTATGGCTGACCTTGCGTTCGTTATCTTGATGTTCTTCCTTTTGACCAGCAGTATGGATACTCATAGCGGGTTGCAGAGAAGGCTTCCGCCGCCTCTTCCTGACGATGTAGATATACCAGATGTTGACATTAATAGACGCAATCTCTTTGTGGTGAGAATAAACAGTATGAATCAACTGTTGGTTCAGGGAGAATTTATGGATGTCAGACAACTGCGGGACAAAGCAAAAGAATTCATTAAAAACGAGTTCAACGAGCCTCATCTTCCGGAGATTTTCGAGGAATATTTTGAGCATTTCGGAATTGTGGCGGTAACAAGAGAACACGTTATTTCATTGCAAACAGACGTTGACACGCAATATCAAGCATATATGGAAGTTCAAAATGAGCTGCTTGCCGCGTATAACGAATTGCGCGATGAGTTTGCAAGAGCTCGTCTCGGGCGTTCGTTCAACGAACTTTCCGCAGATATGCAGAGAGCAATTATACGAGTTTTTCCGCAAAAAATATCGGAAGCAGAACCAAGAAATTTTGGAGGAGGAAGTTAATATGGCAAAGATAAGAAAAGACAAAAAGCGGGAAACTCCTGCATTAGCAACAACATCGTTGCCGGATATTGTTTTCGTATTCCTGTTCTTCTTTATGATGGTAACAACTATGAGAGAAGTTGAATTGCGAGTACAAGTTACGCTTCCGCAAGCAACAGAACTTATAAAACTTGAAAACAAGTCGCTTGTTCGTAATATCCATATCGGGCGACCAACTTTGGAGTTGCAACGAACTTTCGGACCTGAAACTCGTATTCAGATAAATGATGCCTTTGTGGATGCCGTTCAGGTGCAAGAGGTCATTATAGCTGAGCGTAGTGCGATGCCCGAAAGAGACCAAGGTCAGATGATAGTTTCCATAAGAGCGGATAAAGATACACGTATGGGAATTATAACCGATGTGAAACAATCTTTAAGACGAGCTTATGCATTGCGTGTAAACTACAATGCAAATCAACTGACAAATGTTCATCGTTAAAGTTTTTATATAATAAAAAAACAGACTGTAAGTTGATTTCTTACAGCCTGTTTTTTTATTAGAAAAAGCTCTTTATTTTTACTTTACTCCACAATCGTAACCCAACCATATGTGTCAGGCTCGTCACCGTATTGGATAGTGCGAAGTCTATTGTACAGCTTTTCGCAGATTGCGCCGGGTTTTCCGTCTTTTGAAAAAATGTACGATTTCTTATTATCCAAATCATCAATTCGCTCTATCGGAGTGATAACGGCAGCAGTTCCGCAAGCTCCTGCCTCTTCAAAAGCATCTAATTCCTCCAACAAAACAGGTCGCTGTTCAACTTTCAAACCCATTTCTTTTGCCAAAATCATTAAACTTTGATTGGTAATCGACTGTAAAATAGAAGTAGATTTCGGAGTGATATAAGTATTGTCTTTTATTCCGAAAAAATTTGCGGCACCGCACTCGTCAATGTATTTTTTCTCTTTTGCATCGAGATAAAACACGTTTGAATATCCCATTTCTTGTGCTTTTGCTCCCGGAACAAGACTTGCCGCGTAATTTCCACCTATTTTGTAAGTGCCTGTGCCAAGCGGTGCGGCACGGTCGTATTCGCGAGTTACAACAAAAGGATTGGTTTGAAAACCGCCTTTAAAAAATGGTCCGACAGGAGCAACGAACACAATAAATTCATATTCTGTTGCCGGTCTTAGTCCCATTTGCGCGCTCGTTCCAATCACCATCGGGCGAATATATAAAGTCGCACCCGATTCGTAAGGTGGTACAAATCGTTCGTTCATTTTCACGGATTTAATCACCGCTTCTTTGAATTTATCGAGTGGAAATTGCGCCATAGCAATTCCTTCGCAGCTTCTTTGCAAGCGTTTTGCATTTTCCTCGAGACGGAAAATACGAATTTTTTCGTCCTTTCCGCGAAAGGCTTTCAAACCTTCAAATCCTTCCTGACCGTAATGCAAACAAGTTGCAGCCATATGCAATTTCAAATACTCGTCGGTATGTGCCTCGAGTTCGCCCCACACGCCGTTGGTAAATTTGCAACGGATATTATAATCAGTTTTCATATAACCGAATGCCAAATTATTCCAGTCAATTTCTTTCATCATAATATTATTTTAAATTTCGCGTAAATAAGTCCTTATAACTATCATTTTCGCATTTTTGCATTTTCGCTCAATATTAATATTGCCTCATTTCCCATATTGAACAATAAATCGATAATGCTCAAATTTGGTATAAAACCGAATTTCGGTTCGAAAACTTGATAATAGCGAGGCAAATTTACGAAATCTATTTGTTTTTTCGGGTGAATTTTTTCTCGCAAATCAACAATATTTTCGCCAAAACTCGTACTATATTCGGTTGTAAGTTCAATATTTGGCTGAATGTCGATTAATTCCAATATTTTTTCTTGAAGCGAGCAATTAAAATCCCACAAAAAAGTCCATTTTTTTTCGTAAAAAGGCAAAAAATCATCTTTATAATACTCGAAAAACGGAGATGAATTGTATGCCGACTCAATTGACCGCCAATGCTGCAACTGCCAATCCGCACGATTTGAAATTCGCACATCGCGCGTCAATTGTTTTTCATTGCCGGTTTTTTCCACAGGAATAATCAAATCCAACACGCCGTTTGCCGAAACAATCCGACAGCGATTACGATACGTTTGTTTTGTGTAATGCTCGCAATTTTCCAACAAAATTTTATCGGCTTTCGCTAAAACCGCATAATATTCCGTCGGCGCAAAATACGCCGTTGTCAATAAAACCGTTTTTGAGCTTAAATCTCTATCGCCCTGCATTTCTAAAAAATCTGTTCCAACGGATTTTACCTTGAAACCAACTCCTATCTCTATCCAGCGACAAAAAAACAAACATTGGCGTGCCAACAATGTGGTCTTCAGGAACAAAACCCCAAGAACGCGAATCTGCCGACTTGTGACGGTTGTCGCCCATCATCCAAAAATAATTCATTTGTACACGGTAATGAGTTGTCGGCTCGTTGTTGATGTAAATTACGCCATTGCGCACTTCCAGCGTATTGCGCTCATAGACTCTGATAATTCGCTCGTAAATAGGCAAGTTTTCCAATGTAAGTTCCAAATAATCACCTCGTTTCGGAATGTAAATCGGTCCGAAATTATCGCGACTCCAGCCAAAATCAACTCCCAAAGGAAAAATAATATCACCGCCAAATGCAGGCGGTTCAATTACAGTTTTCACAACTCCTTGTACATTTTCAAGCGTATTGCGCATTTCTTGTGTAAGTGGAAAACGATAAACAGGCATGTTTGGCTGAAAACCAAAAAATGGAGCTAAATCGGGATTAAAATTAATCCAAAATTCATAATCCTCGTCGCTGATTCCCAAATTTCTTAACTGTTCTCTGTTTAAAATTGTGCCGTCGGTTTGAACAAAATAATTGTGCTGAACGTGCTGAAATTGAGGTTTTTGTACACCGTTGATGTAAATTTGTCTATCTCTTATTTCAAAAATATCACCCGGAAGACCAACACAACGTTTCACATAATTTTCGCGTCTATCAACAGGTCGATAAACAATTCTGCCGAAAGTATTTCGGTCGTTCCAAACGCGTTCGCGCCCATAAAGATGAACAAGCGTATGATAATCAGGATTTTGCACTTTCAAAGCAACTGTGTCGCCTGCCGGAAAATTGAAAACAACAATATCGCCGAATTCAACATCGCGCAATCCTCGCAAACGACGATATTGCCACTGCGGTCGCTCGATGTACGATTTTGTTCCGATAATCGGCATTGTGTGTTGTGCGAGCGGAAACGACAGCGGCGTCATTGGTACGCGCGGTCCGTAAGTGGCTTTACTCACAGCAAGAAAATCGCCCACAAGCAAAGTCTTTTCGAGCGAAGAGGTCGGAATTTGATAATTCTGAAACAAAAATGTGAAAATAAAGTACACGGCAACAAGCGCAAAAACGATGGCGTCAACCCAACCCATTATGCTTCGTAATGTTTTATTTTTGATGTTCTTCCACCAATCCCAAGGGATAAATTTTGTTACAAAGACGTCGAAAAAAAGCGGAGTAAGCAACAGCCACCAAAAATTTCCAACCCAAGCAATGAATAAAATGTAAATAATAACTGCTACAATACCTTTTATCCATTGTGCGATGCTTGCTTGTGCGAGAAGCCCCCTAAATCCCCCACAAGGGGACTTTGGCGACTGCGACTGATTTTGTTTTTTCTCGTCATTCATTTTTTCTCAAATTTTTAATGTTCAAATTTTTCCGATTTTGTTGATTCGTCATTTTTTTGCACTTCCCAAAAGTCCTCCTGTGGGGGATTTAGGGGGCTTGGAGCTTTAATAAATCCGCCATTCCCAAAAAACCTTTTTTCCCTGCGGTAAATTCGGCGGCGATAACTGCTCCGAGAGCAAAACCTTCGCGACTTTTGGCATCGTGCGTGATACTTATTGTATCAACGTCGGATTCGTAAATTATTGTGTGTATTCCGGGAATTTTTCCTTCGCGAATGGATTTTATGGCGATTTGTTCGGGCGCAGTTGCAATCTCTTTTGCCCAAACGGTTTTTCGGTCAATATTTTCGATAATTCCTTCGGCAAGCGTAATGGCTGTTCCGCTGGGCGCATCGAGTTTTTGCGTGTGATGAACTTCGGTCATTTCAACGCTGTAATCGGGAAAATCGTTCACTAATTTGGCTAAATATTTATTCACAGCCGCAAAAATATTCACTCCCAAACTAAAATTCGATGCCCAAAAAAGCGTATATCCGTTTTTTTCTACATCGGCTTTTACTTCAGGCAGTTTTTCCGACCAGCCGGTAGTTCCCGAAACAACCGGAACACCGGCTTCAAAAGCGCGCTTGTAATTACTCAACGTTACTTGCGGAACAGTAAATTCTATTGCCACATCGGCACTTTTAAATGCCTCTGATTCAAAATCTTGTGAATTATCAACATCGATAATGGATACAATTTCGTGTCCGCGATTGTGCGCGATTTGTTCCACGATTTTACCCATTTTTCCGTATCCGATTAATGCTATTTTCATAATTATTTTTTTGAACGCAAATGACGCAAAAAGCGCAAATTTACGCAAATTAAAAAAAATACATAATTAGTACACAAATATCTTGACTTGCGCAAATTTACGCTTTTTGCGTCATTTGCGTTCAAAATCTGCACTCTAAAAAATCAAGGCACTCAAAAATTTCCTCTTTTGAGGCAGTTTGATTGATATGAACTTCACCTACATCGCTCAAAAGCGTGAAATTTATTGCTTCCGATTCGTTTTTTTTGTCGTGCGTCATTAGTTTGTACAACGTTTCGTATTGTTTGCAGTCAAAATGAAACCAGCCGTAATACTCTTGTATCAAACGATTTAATTTTGAAATATCCTCTTTCGGGAAATTTAATTTTATGTGTGACAAATACAATTCACATAAAAGTCCCCAAATTACCGCGTAACCGTGCAAAACAGGTTTGCCGATTTGATACGAAAAAGTTTCAAAAGCGTGTCCGAAAGTGTGTCCGAGATTCAACGCTTTTCGTATTCCTCGTTCTGTCGGGTCTTGATTTACGATACGCGCTTTTATTTCAATATTTTTCGCCAAAAGCGGTTTAAGTTTCTCAAAATCAAACTTTTCTAAATCGAACGCTTGTATTTCGTTCCACGACTCACGATTGTCTATCAACGCGTGTTTTATCATTTCGGCGAAGCCCGAACGCAGATTTTTATCGTCCAATGTTTTGAAAAAATCAATGTTTATCAACACCTCTTTCGCAGGCGAAAAAGTCCCGATTTCGTTTTTCAGTCCGAGAAAATTAATGCCTGTTTTTCCGCCTGTTGCTGCATCCACCGCACCCAAAAGTGTAGTCGAAACGTTAATATATTCCATTCCGCGCTTGAAAGTGGAAGCCACAAATCCGCCAATATCGGTAATCATTCCTCCGCCAAGATTTATCATCAACGAAGCACGTGTTGCACCGTTTTCGCTCAAATATTCCCAAATTTGCACGGCAGACTCGATATTCTTATGTTCATCGCCCGAAGGAATGGTTATAATACGGCTTTCGCGCAAACGTTCAATTTCGAGCAACTTGGGAAGACAATATTTTTTTGTCTGCTCATCGGTCAAGATAAAAATCGCATTAGACGGCTTATTTCCAACGAGTTCGTTTAAATCTAAAAGTATATTATCGCTAATTTTGGCTTGCAAACTATTCAGTTTAAAAATTCGATTACAAAGGTACAAAAAAGTTTTCAGTTATCAGTTGTCGGTTGTCAGCCACAATTTCTGATAACTGATAACTGATAACTGATAACTTTTCACTACTTTTGCTGTTCAAAATGAAACTGATATTCTACATATTTTATGCTTTTGTTTGGCTGTTGGCGCGGTTGCCGTTGGGAATTTTGTATGCGATTTCTAATGTGATTTTTGTGCTTGTGTATTACGTTGTTCGCTATCGGCGAAAAGTGGTGCGGAAAAATCTGGAAAATGCATTTCCCGAAAAATCGAAAAAGGAAATTCGGCGAATTGAACGGCGATTTTACCTGCATTTTTGCGATTACACAGTGGAAACCATAAAATTACTAAACGTTTCGGACAAAACGATGCGGAAGCGTTTTGAGTACAAAAATCTTGATGTTCTGGAAAGTTTTTACGAAAAAAATCAAAACGTAATTCTCTATCTCGGTCATTACGGAAATTGGGAGTGGACTATTTTTGCCAAAGCGGCGCAAGAAAATCATTGTCACGAATACAAAGCCTATTCAATTTATCATCCATTGAGCAACAAGGAATTTGACGAATTTATGCTTCGATTGCGCTCAAAATCAGGCAGTGTGCTTGTTCCACAAAAAAAAGTATTGCGTACAATTATCGAAATGAAACGCGACAATTTGCCCGGATTTTTCTGTTTCATTGCCGACCAAAGTCCGCGTCGCGATGGCATTGCTTTTTGGATGAAATGGCTCAATCAAGACACCGCACCAATTGTCGGTGCTGAAAAATTGGCGAAACAAACCGGCTATCCGGTGCTTTATTTGGACATACAAAAGCCGAAACGCGGACATTATACGGGCGAATTTGTTGTAATAACCGAAAATCCGAATGAATTGCCCGAATTTGAAATTACCAAAAAATATATGCACTTGATGGAAAAAACCATTTTGCGCGACCCGGCGTATTGGCTGTGGACGCACAAACGGTGGAAACATAAACGTAAATAATACAATAGAGCCAAATTTTAATAACCGCAGGTTTTAACCTGCGGAGAAAAATATGAATATCGATTTTGTAGTAACTTGGGTTGATATGGACGACCCGAAATGGAAAAAAGATTTTGCCCTGTATTCGGGTAAAACCGACAATGAGAAAAATTCCGTTTCGGAAGCGCGTTTTCGTGATTACGGTTTTCTGAAATTTTGGTTTCGAGGCGTGGAAAAATTCGCGCCTTGGGTGCGCAAAATCCATTTCGTAACCTGCGGACAAAAGCCCGATTGGCTTGACGAAAACAATCCAAAACTCAATCTCGTCAGCCACGAGGACTATATTCCGAAACAATTTTTGCCCTGTTACAATTCCGTAGTCATTGAACGTTATTTCCATAAAATTCCCGATTTATCCGAACATTTTGTTTATTTCAACGACGATTTTTTTATTATAAACAACATTGAAAAAGAGCGTTTTTTCAAAAATGGTTTGCCTTGCGATATTGCCGCCTTTCAGTACAATTTTGGTTGGTCGCAATGGTACAAACGGATAAAAAACAACATAAATATTATCAATCAACATTTTGATAAAAAGGAAGTTATGAGCCGCTTCCACGATAAGTGGTACAACAAAATTTACGGGTCGAAAGCACGATGGAATTATTTGCTGAAATGTTGTCCGAAATTCGTTACGTTACGAACACCACACAATGCGCAACCGTTTTTGAAAAGCACATTTGACGAAGTGTGGAAAAATTGTGAAAAAGAACTGACCGAAACTTCGGCAAACAGATTTCGCAAAACAAGCGATTTAACGCCCGAACTTTTCCGAACGTGGCAAATTTGTCAAGGGAATTTTGAGCCGTACAATACTTATTCGGATACAAAAATGTTTCCGCTTGTGATAAAACCAAAGCAAGCAGTCGAGGCTGTGCGCAATCAATCGTACAAACTTGTCTGTCTCAACGACAACGTGCATATTCGTAATTACGAGCAAGTTATGAAAAATATTCAAGCGGCTTTTGAAAATATTTTGCCCGAAAAGTCGAGTTTTGAGGTTTAAAAAAATAATTATGAGAAAATTAGCAGTTTTTTTAGTTTTATGTGTCGGCACGGCTTTTGCGAGTGTTTACGGTCAATATTATGTGAATGAGACCGACAGTGTTTCGTACATTTACGTCAATGAAATTGATAGTGTTTTTGTCAGTGAAATTGACAGTATTTCAGACATTTACATTGATGAGCCAGACAGCATTTTTCCTGTTTACAGTGGAAAATTTATTACAAGTATCGAAGCTGTTTTTCGAGTTAATCCAAACATTCGTCCGTTTCAGTTCACCACTGATGGAGTTGAAAGAGAAAATTTATTTCGGGCTATGCGTAATCATACGCAGGGAATTGCATACTCTAACGGACTTTTTTACATTACACGTTGCCGACCTGCAAGCCGAAATCATCAGCAATTAGTAATTGTGGACAAAGCGCAAGGACGAACGGTAAATCAAGTAACGCTGGATTCGGATTATGTTCATCCCGGCGGAATACAGATTTACAATAATATATTGGCTGTTCCGTTTGAAACGGCTGGAAAAAATGCAAAGTTGAGTTTTTTTTCGTTGGAAAATCCGCTCGAACCCGAATTGGTCGGCTATTATTTATTTGCCGACAATCCGTCTGCCAAGTGTCTTGCAATAACTTCTTTCGAGGATAAATATTTGGTGGCTGTTTATGAAAGGCGAAGAGGTTATTTTACGTTTTTTCATTTCGATAAATCGTTCAACAAAGTTGCCAAGCAAGAGTGGAGTGCCGTAAATCAAAACAGAGAAAATTGGCATCCGTTTCAAGAATGGCAAGATGCGCCAAGCCAAAAGCGTTATGAAAATATGCATTTCGTGCAAGTGCGAGCCGATAGTTTGTCGCGACCGAGCTATTATTTGCTGATGTTTCACAACAATCCCGATGCGATTGATGTGTTTTCGGTCAGCGAGCCGGATTTAATTTCCCTGTTAGATATTCAGATGGTTGCGCGAATTATGCTTGTTCAACCGCGCAGAGGCGGATTTAGAATGGGTGGCGGAATGCGAATTATTGGTGCGGAAAGTATTGAAGTTTTTTCAACAGAACGGCACTTTAACCGAACTTCTACTATCAATTTTTACAGCACGCAGCAATAAATTTTTGAGGTGAATTATTTTTCAAATGCTGATTTTTGGGGAAAAAGTTTTTCCAAAAATGCCTTTGCTCTTATTCTGTCGCTATCTTGCGCATATTGTGAATCGTTCAGACAAAAAAAAGTTGGGTTGTATCGTTCAAGTTTTTTATAATGATTTTCCTTGTGAATTTGAACGAGAAACGATTCCTTTTTCAAAACATAGCGCAAATTTCCGCGCTTTTCGGCTAATGCAATATACGAATAGATAATGCGTTGAATATCATTATAATTTCGTTTTCGATTTGTAAACACTGCCTCAAATTCATTTTTAAGTTTTTTTTCAGCAATCTCTCGAATATCGCTTTTCAAATAAGCATCTATGTTGTGATGTGGCATTCCGTTATAATAAGTTCCGTATTTCTTTTTCACAAGTTGCGAAGCGTTTACAATCGCCTGTTGATATAGCTGTATAGGCTTTTTACTGATACGCTCTTTCCAAAACCATCTCAATCGTCTGAACGGCTTGCAAGTAAAACGTATAATAGGAAAATCATCGTTGGCGAAAAAAGTATCGGGCGAAATCGGCTTATTTATAAACATATCGTCATTGGCATACAGAAAATGTTCCGAAAGATTTGGTATTTTGTGCAAAAAATACTCTATTAGCATCGAGTTGAAACACGGTAAACTTTCTTTGGGCATAATATCTTTGTGGTCTATAATGCTGATTTTCGGATTTGTCGCATCTAACCAATCGGGCGTTTGATTGTCGGTAACAATAAAAATTTTCCGAATCCAAGATGCATATTTTTCTACCGAACGCAAACTGTATTTCAGTTCATCGTTATCAGCATAACGACCTTTGCAATTTGCCGATACGTTTTCATCCGCGTTGCCGATAAAAGCATCGCGTTTTGCTTGCCAATCTGGGTCGCTTCCATCAACCCAAAGATATACCAAATCTATATCCATATTATTTGCGCTCTTTTTCATTATCGAAAACTTGCTTCAACTGGTTCGCCACCTGCTCGGAGGAGTTATTTTCCGCTACATATTCTTTGCATTTTTCACCCAATTTCAACAGTTCGTTGTAATTTCCTTTGTATTTTTCGCGAATTGCCGAAATGTGTTTTTTCAATACCTCTTTGTGTTCGTCTTGATTGCTGTACGAATACGCAAAAAACAATGATTTATCTGCTATGTCATCGAGGGTTCCAGTGTTAGGCGAAAGCACCGTTCGACCGTAAGAAAATGCCAATATCGTTGCACCGCTGTTGAGCGAGGAATCCAAATTGTACGGCAAAGCGAGTAAGTGACAGCTCGCCAATATTTCAGGAATATCGCTATCGTGTACAAATTTGAAATGCGTTTTAATATTTTTGTTCTTTTCAGCCAAAAGCGACAACGATTTTGCATATTTTCGCGGTCGGCAACGTCCGTAAATAGTTAATTCTACATCGTCAAATCCTAATTCTGTTACGGCAGAAATCAATAGCTCAACATTTTTATATTTTTTTATTGCGCCGAAAAAACATAGCTTTAACTTATTATTATCTAAATTGTTATCTTTTTTCTGTTGCCCGTATATTCCGATATAATGCGGATGTGGAACATAAACGATTTTCTGCAAAACCGCTTCATCATTTTCGCAAAGTTCTTTTATTACTTGTGTTGTTGATGTTGAGTGAATAACAATTTTGTGAGAAACATCTGCCAAAAGTTTCATAAAAGATTTAGCTCGCTCATAATCTGTCGCTTCGTGCGGAATTTTATTGTGTACATTCCAAATAATTTTCACGCCTTTTTTCCTGCATTTTTCTAAAAAACTCACTCCAGACGCATAATTTTTTCTCTTTTCAAACCAGTGCAACCAAACAAAATTAGAATATGAAGCGAAAAGCAAACGGCGAGGCTCAATACTCATCGCTGTCAAAACATTTTTCATTAACTGTGTATATTGATTTTTTCCGCCTCCATATCGAGAAATCGCACAAGTTGCAATATATTTTTCGTTGTGTTTTTCCTCGCTTTCGCTGATTGCAGTAAAAAATATCAAAAAAGTTAACGTTGCAGAAATTCCCTCTTGTAGTAAAAGCGGCTCGTCAATCATCATAAATAAAGTCAAAAAACACACCATCATTTGCAGTAGATAACTGCGTTTTTTTACGGCATAATACATAATGCTTCCCAGCAGCAGTAACAACACCAACAATCCCCAAACGCCGTATTGAACCATATTGCCCAAAAATTGATTGTGAACGTAAGTTATTTGGCTTTGACTATTATGAGGATATAGCGTGCCAGGTATTCTGTCTTGTATTTTTCTTGCTTCACTTTCCAAAGCAGCCTGTTGATGTTTGAAGCCGCTTCCTCGCCAAAAATTGTCCTGAATATGACTTATTGCAATAACCCGAAGAGAACTGCGAACATAATCGTTGGCAAAGCCTGAAATTTTATCGTTCAACATAAAAAAACTCGTTCCGCTAAGTAGCAAACAAACTACAAGTCCGATTTTGAAATGCCTGGTTTTCGCCTTCAAGTAATACAGTCCGGTAGTGACGATAATAAACAACAGTCCGACAAGTCCGATGCGACTTTGCATTAGCACTATCACAACAAAGAAAAGTGCAATGTACAAAATCAGTTCAAATCTTGTAATCGTTGGTATAACATCTTTTTTGTGATAAAGATAAAAACCTGCAATCAGTCCGAAAATCAAAACAAGCGAAACAAAACTCGGATGAAAAAAATACGACCAAGAAGTCACAAAAAAATAACCTGAAAAATGGGTTATGTTTTCCCAACCGTGTGCTCCTCTTAATCCTCTATCAATGGTTTTCGCTTGTTCAGTCCAACCTGTCATTTGTACAATATGGTTTGTTTTTCCGCCCAACCATTCGGCTAAACTTGTATCAAGAAATAAAAAATTGTACCACCAATACAACAAACAGAGACTTAAAAAAACAATTCCCATTCGGAAAAATACTGCGCCAATTTGAAACAAAGTTTTCTTTGACAAGCGAAAAAAACAAAGAGCCAAAGGCAGAAAAATAAAACTGAATATTTTATCGGAAAACTGAAATCCTTCTGCTGTGCTTATCATACAAAACATCAACAAAGCATACAGAATCACAAAATAGAAAAATTTGGGTGGTGGATAAAATTTTCGAGTGTACAGAAAGTGAAAAAGCGACGCTGCCACAAAAAAACCCGTGATATAATATCCAGTTCTAGGACGTATAAGCATACTTACTAAAAGCATCGCGAAAAAAAGGATAATCAGCGTATTGTTTTTGTAAAAATCGTCCCACAAAAAGCGATGTTTTTTCGCTTTTTGCCATCCCAAAAACGCAAAACTTACAATAAATAATCCAAACGCGCCAAATCGTGCATACACTTCATTTGCAGGTGTTACCAAACCAAACAGATGAAAAATGTAAGTCAATCCGCCAAATAGCGCAATGAGAATCAATATGATAATGGGAAAACGAATGGGCATAATTGTTTGAAAAATTACGAGTTACAAATGATGTAATTCGTAACTACTTTATTAAATTGAATAAACTTTCACCCAACCCACTTCAAGCGCACTTTCGTGCGGTTTTTGCGATTCGGAAATAAACGAGTTGAATGCTAGACACATCGCTTCTTTCGGAATTTGAGCAATTTCACGGCGAACAACCAAATTGTTGATAAGCCAAATCATTTCTTTTTCTGTCCAAACAAGCGTGTAAATATAAAACTGTGAAGGATTTAATCCTGTGATTGAAGTTTCTTTTTTCCCTGTGTTGTCAATATTTCCAACTTTTATCGCTTTTCCATCGTAATGAAAAACTTTAATTAAAGGTAGTTTTTGGTCAGAACCAAGCCAAAAAGCGTGGTTGATTTTGCCCGAACAACGGATTTTTGCTTGAAAAAAACCGTATTGTTGGCGAAATTTATCGGTCGATTGAATGACATCAGATGTATAGCGAAATTCTTTTTCGACAAAACCTTTTACAGCATCCCAAGCCGAAGCAGTTACTTTTTCCTCTTTGGTTGCGATATGCAAAATTCCTTGATTTACCGAAATGTTTTTTCCCGAGTTGTTTGCCTGCTGTTCATTTGCAAACGAGTGATTTTTCAATAAAGCATCTGATTTATAGTGAAATCCGAACGACCAGCGCGATTTTTCCAACACATTCCAATTAAAATCCTCAGCAAAAGCGAGTTTCCAGTTTCGTATTTTGTCGAAACGTTTTGTATCGGTAGTTGTGTAAAATTGTATATCCGGATTTTTTTCCAATTCGTAGTAACGTTGCTCTTGCGCATATTCTTTGGTTGTACGCCAGCGATTTTCGTCCGCCCAAAACTCGTTCGATTTCACAAACTCATCTGTCGAAACTTTCTTTTTCAGTTCCTCGTGCTCTTTTATAATGTATGAATCGTGAAAACGCATATAAGTCTTGTACGTTTGCGAGCGTTCAAAATCTTTGTATGCTTTCAATTTTTCCGATGCCTTTACTTGTTCAGGTTTTCCCAACAGTTCGTATTCGGAACTTGATTTGAAATCCAAGTACGATTGTAATTCGCTGGATTTCAAAGCATCGTAATAATTTCTAATATCGGACGATTCGTTCAGTTTGTTGTATTTTGTTGCCACGCGATATTCTTCCGTATCTTTGTATTTACGGTTTTGAAGCGTTTTTTTCTTTTCTTTGAAGTCGGCTGATTTTATAATGTGGAACAAGTTGTTGTATTCCTCCAACTCCATCGATTTTTCGACAACAAGATAATGTTCAAAATCGCGTCTTAAATCACTTTGCTGCTTTTCAAACTTGGCAGTAGCCATCAAACCGCCAAACAGTTTTTTCCAAAATAAATTCATCGTATTTTTTTATAAATTAGTTTTCAAAAAAATTATTCGTAAGGGCGATTTTTTTTTCGCCCTTACGCGTCTTTTGTCTTTTATTTATCAATCTCTCTGTCTAAATCTACGCATCAATTTTTGCGTAAGTTGCATTTTCCTCAATAAACTGCCTGCGCGGCGCAACGTCATCGCCCATCAGCATCGAGAAAACGTGGTCGGCTTCTGCCGCGTTGTCAATCGTAATTTGACGCAACGTTCTATGTTCGGGATTCATCGTTGTACTCCAAAGTTGCTCAGCGTTCATTTCTCCCAAACCTTTGTAACGCTGCGTGTGAACACCACTTTCGCTTCCGCCGCCATATCGCTCAATAAATGCTTGGCGTTGCTGGTCGTTCCAGCAATATTCTTCCGTTTTTCCTTTTTTACATAAATATAAAGGCGGAGTTGCGATATACAAATATCCGTTTTCAATCAACTCTTTCATATGACGGAAAAAGAAAGTCATAATCAACGTTGCTATGTGGCTTCCGTCCACATCGGCATCAGTCATAATTATTATCTTATGATAACGGAGTTTTGAGATATTTAGTGCTTTGCTGTCTTCTTCCGTGCCAATGCTTACGCCGAGAGCGGTGTAAATATTGCGAATTTCTTCACTTTCGAGCACTTTGTGTTGCATCGCTTTTTCGACATTCAAGATTTTTCCGCGAAGCGGAAGTATTGCCTGAAACTGACGGCTTCGACCAACTTTTGCCGTTCCGCCCGCCGAATCTCCCTCGACAAGGAAAAGTTCGCATTTTGCAGGGTCTTTGTCCGAACAGTCTGCCAATTTTCCCGGAAGTCCGCCACCCGAAAGAGGTGATTTGCGTTGTACCATTTCACGTGCTTTGCGTGCTGCGTGGCGCGCTGTGGCGGCAAGAATTACTTTTTCGACAATCGTTTTTGCTGCTTTTGGGTGTTCTTCCAAATATGCGCCCAAGGCTTCGCCAACAGCAGTATCGACCGCGCCGATAACTTCGTTGTTGCCAAGTTTGGTTTTGGTTTGTCCTTCGAATTGCGGCTCGGCAACTTTAATCGAAATTACGGCAGTCAACCCTTCGCGGAAGTCATCGCCACTGATTTCAAATTTCAGTTTTTCGAGCATTTTGTTGTCCTCAGCGTATTTTTTCAACGTTCGCGTCAGTCCGCGACGGAAACCCGCCAAGTGCGTTCCGCCCTCAATCGTATTAATATTGTTTACATACGAGTGGATATTTTCGTTGTACGACGTGTTGTAAGTCATCGCGATTTCCACCGGAATTCCGTTTTTCTCGGTCGTAATGTGGATAACATCGGCAATCAGTTTTTCACGCGAGTTGTCGATAAATTCAACAAATTCTTTCAAACCTTCTTTCGAATAATAAGTTTCAGTTTTGAATTCGCCGTTTTCGTCTATTACGCGTTTGTCGGTCAAAGTCAGTGTAATTCCTGCATTGAGATACGCCAATTCGCGCAAGCGTTTTTGCAACACATTATATTGATATTCCCATTCGGAAAAAATGGTATTGTCGGGCAAAAAAGTAACTTTCGTTCCGGTTGTTTCGGCAGTTCCGACTTCTTTTACGGAATATTTCGGAATTCCGCGTTCATATTCCTGCTGATATTTTTTTCCTCCGCGCGACACTTCTACAAGCATTTCGACCGAAAGCGCGTTCACGCATGAAACACCAACACCGTGCAAACCGCCCGAAACTTTGTAACTTTCTTTATCGAATTTTCCGCCCGCGTGAAGCACGGTCATAACCACCTCCAACGCCGACCTACCCTCTTTTTCGTGAATATCAACGGGAATTCCGCGACCGTTATCGACTACGGTGATTGAGTTATTTTCGTTTATCGTAACGTGAATTGTGTTGCAATATCCGGCTAATGCCTCGTCGATAGAATTATCTACCACTTCGTACACCAAATGGTGCAAACCTTTCACTCCAATATCGCCAATATACATAGCAGGGCGCTTGCGCACAGCCTCCAAACCTTCCAAAACTTGAATACTGCTCGCGCCGTAATCAGCACCTGCCAACATTTTTTCGTTTTCGCTCATTTTCTATTAAAATGCTTATTTTTAATGATTTAGTTGAAAATATTTTTTGATACAAAAGCGGAAAACAACTGTGCGTTTTTTCTGCTTAAAAAACATACAAATATACGGATTTATTTTGGGAAAAATGCGTTTTTAAAGTGAAATTTTAATCCACGAGAAATCTTAACCTGAGTTTTGGATAAGCGGTATCGTTTAATCAGATTAAAACAAAGTTAATTGTCCGTTTTGTGGCACAAACTCAACCCTAATGGCAGGCTTTTTATCAAAGAAACAGTATGCCCCAAG
>Ga0123355_10004191_pt1 | contig 20948 bp, 16 predicted proteins | sample TergutEmb28metaG_3_FD_89872 | JGI IMG/M metagenome (GOLD analysis project Ga0123355, IMG submission 89872) | Embiratermes neotenicus P1 segment gut microbial communities from Petit-Saut dam, French Guiana - Emb289 P1 | ecosystem: Host-associated > Arthropoda: Insects > Digestive system > Gut ...
GAAAGGGATAGCACAAGGTTTTGGGGGCTGCACATAGCTGTTGAAAATAAAACACAAAATAATGCAAGTGAAGTAAGAGGTACAGCTAGCCCATTACAGGCCTGGACAGGACCTTACGTCTCCAGGAGGTTGCGGCTCCCTGAACTTCTAGATAATCAGCACATGATGACGGCAAGGTAGTGAGCCCCATGCACCAGTTGCTTTTACCCCCAGTAGATATCCCTGGTACTGATTTCTCTTAGAAGCTGAGTCGACCCTAGGGCCATAGTGCAGCCAGAAGGAGTAAGTCAATGAAAAATCCCAATGACCCCACTGGATATCAAACCCATCACATTCGAGCACGTAGATAGTGCAATAAATCAACAGCAGTGATCCCATTCACAGAAATGGTTTTACTTCACTTCTGAATTTCAATGGAACAAGCTCTAATGCAGATGGATGTGGCTACCCACTGTTAGCCTTTCCTTCCACTAGCTTCTGTTTACCACATAAACTTGGGAAAGAAACTGTGGATGCTATCTGGTTGCTGGTTAAGGCAAGAGCAGTTAAGATAAACAAGCCTCTCCAGATCACTCACATTCAACCCTTATCGCATGATTTTACTGCAAGCACCATTCGCAAGTCAATGGTTTACTGTTAAAAAAGATCAACACAATGGACTTATGGTAACAAGGAACACTTGTACAAACAATTTTCTTTGTAATTCACCAGTAAAACTTCTGTTCACAATTCTACACTGGGAATCTGACAATTCTCATCTCTAACTACCAGATCCACAGATTCATATTATAGTTTTTAAACAATACTTGAAAACCGTAATTTAATGGTAAATGCAAATATGTAACTGTTTATATCGAAGGCTGAGGCTGCAATACAGTCTGAAGAACACGTACTATTCACTGCCATTTACTGTCGCCATTTTCTAGTTGTATCCTGAACTACTACCAATGTTCCATTTTCCTTCGTTAACACATATGCACCCAATCATAAACCATAACCTATTATGTATACAGTGTCCCACACAAACATCAGTCTTCATGCTAATGCCATGGTTGAACTAAAAACAATGAAAACACAGGGAAATACAAGGAACTACTGGCACCACACGTGTACAAACATGCACAAATGATATGGGATACTGACTGACAAGTGCACACTCTGAAACAAAACAGTGACATGATACCAGAAGCACTTGTGAGCCCAATAATTTTTCCTCTCAACATGAAGTTGTGAATTTTTCCTTTCACCACGTGACATGTAGCTGAGATGTTTAAACAGATGGAAGAACTATATTATTAGTCTAATCATAATGCTAAGCAACAAAACTTATTTTAAATTGTGTGTTTTCCATCCTGTTGTGTACACTTATCAAATATTTTATTATCTAAGCCGTCTTTACACAACTTACAGTAACTGTTGCAAACTGCTGCAACTAGTCAACTATGCAACATGTTTCGGCCTTTCGGCCATCATCAGGCTAACACACAAGTATGGCTTAATCAAGGTGTACACTACACCTACAACTACACCTTGATAAAGCCATACTTGTGTGTAAGCCTGATGATGGCCGAAAGGCCGAAACATGTTGCATAGTTGACTAGTTGCAGCAGTTTGCAACTGTTACTGTAAGTTGTGTAAAGATGGCTTAGATAACAGAATATTTAACAAAATTATTGCAACTACAAGGCAAAGCAAGAAGTTAAAGCACACACTAATAAAATATTTAACAGCATATACAAAATGTGAGATGAAACACGTTTTATGACTGTCCCAAGAATAAAACTGTACATGAATCATTTGCATGCAAAGTCATTGCCTGACAGCATAAATGCAGCTGGATACAAGGATACTCAGCCATGTATGTTAAATGATTAAATAAACATAGCTGTGGTTCAGTCTGACTCATATTCACAAACTTTTCACTGTCTCTGTTATATAAAGTCCAAGTCAACCCATACCTGAACAATGACTGCACACAGTCTGCAATGCTACGACGAATGCCTGTTTGATATTCCTGAAGACTGAGACATGCAGCTCGCTCCAACGCACCCACATAATGTAGATGGAATTCCCAATTACAATTGTCACGATTCTCTTCTTGATACGTCTACAAACCAAAAATGAATAGAATTTTCCTTGCTAATTCAAACTGTAACACTAATATGATATGTAAGGTCAGGTCTAAGTGGGAGCACAACACAAAAAAATTAGGAGAAGAAGAGGAGGCATTGTGATGGTTGCACCAACTATAACATATTAGATTACTGCGAGCAGATTAGTGGTATTTCTGTTTATTAAGGTTGAATGGGCTGCACACTGCCAAAAACCTGGTGTTTGCAGGTGCAGTACCATATGTATTATACTGTAACATTATATACATCTTGCTCAACTAGGAAATCTATCCATCTATAATCTGAAGCGGTAATATAAAGTGTCAAATAATGACAAAAATACAATGCGCCAAAGAATGTCAAAATCCAAGTTTCACCTGGAATGAAGTTTTCTCACATGTACAGACACTGACACGGATTTTACTCTAAGACTACAAATCTGAACAAAATACTGGAGACAGGAGTTTCCTGATGAAGACCTATTGCTGAGAACTTGTTCATCACATAAATCACAAAGCCAAGGGTGCACAAATTTTCCAAAAATCTACAGACCAACTCAAAATTCTATGTGCCAGAAGGGCGACAAGAAGCAAAGTCAATGCCGAAGATCCACAAATGCTAAGCACCTCTGTATGAAATTTAGTCACCATGTTGCAATGGCACTTGGGACTTGTATACCCCTGCACAAGCCTATAACAACTGCATTTACATTCAGATACTCTGAAAGTTAGTAATTAAAATTCAATCAGTAGATAGTATTTAAAGACACAAACCTCAAAAACATCAGTAAGGCAGTCATACCACTGAAGCTCATCCCTAAAACAGGGCACCGAATGAAGCTCCACCTCAACAGAATGACTGTAGGCATCTGTCACCCTTTCCGTATCCAGGTACAGTCTGAGTAAGCGTATACGCAGTGAAACATCAGTAGGCCTTGCTGTCAGCTCAGCTGCAATGTAACATAATACCCACCTCAAATATCTGTAATATCTCACAAAACAATTACCATGGCTTGACTTATAGTCATCTCCTTCTTGCCTATGACAAACTGATTTTAAACTAGTGAGCAACAAGTCATGATCACTTACAAATATACTGTATTATTTTTCTTAGTTCTTAACAAGTGCTACCTTCAATTCCTACAATACCATGTTAAAGCATAGTCAAATTCAGGTCCAATAAAATGCAAACCACTACCATAATTTTCAACACTGGTTTTTCATGTGACAATTTAAAGAAAACAGATGTATTGTATTTCAATATTTATATTCTAATGACTGAAAAACATATGCAGGCAACAAATTTATACACAAAAAATTAATTTTCATCATCAATAACGAAGTACAATACCAACTACCCACACATGGAGCCTCTTGAGCATTCACGCTTCTTTTCTAGTACAAAATTCATGATGTGGGTGAACTACGTTTTGGCATCTTTATTTTTGATACTGTCCTCTTTGAAAAGAGGGTGGAAGCAGACTTTGAAAGCACTATGGAAAATATGATCAAACAAAACCTCAGTACTTTATGGTCAGTATGAACAGCGATATGGGACTTTTTGTACCACAGGTCATGGAGTATTCACAAACTTGATATTTCATAGATACCATGCCCTGAAATTTTACTTACCAGGTGTTTCAGCCAAGACCTTCCAATTACTGGCAGGTCACATCCACCATAATCCTAAATGCAGCAGCCTATGCCGTAGAGACAAAGCCTAATTTTATATTTTAAAACCTGCACTAATCCCTTCAGTGTCAGTCACTGTTTTTCTGGCAGGTGTCATTCATTCACTGAATTCTGCATATGTCAAGGTAGCCCACGCTGGTCTTCTTTCACCAAGACTGAATCGCTTGCTTACTGTCCCACTTTCTTACAAACTCCTACACAATGCTCAGCACGGTGCCAAACACTGTGCCGCCCTTTCTTGCATCCACTCCTCTACAGTTTCTAATTATACCTCTGCTTTCAGAAACTTAACATACGATAATAATGATTTCACAACCCTGACTTTGGATAGTCCACCCACTTTCTGTGGCTTGGCCATTATCCATGGCAAAACGCACTACACATGTTGCAATGTTTCTACAATGAATCAAGAATGCCAACAGAACACACATCGATAGAAATGCAATCGGATTGTTCTCCGAGTCACATCTCACACATGCATAAAATAAGTCACATCTCACACATGCATAAAATACATTGTCAAAGTGCACCCAGGCTAGTGCCAACACATGTAGGAAGTAGGGTACATGGGCCAAAAAGCGTTTTAATACAATGGAATTACAGCTACCAGGAAAACAGATACTCCCATGGGCAGAAGTCTTAAACAATTCACCAAAATGAGCAACAATTACAAACTATTTCCAAAAAGACATCACTTGTGTGTATGAGTGTGTGGAGGGGGTGAGGAATAAATAGTAAATTTTGTGACTGCATCCACAATTGACCAGCATGAAGGAAATTGATGTGAAGGACTGCATTACCTCAAACATTTAAAGCCACTACACAATTACCTGTGTAACTACACGATAATTTAATTGAGTTGTACGAAATTTTATATCAGCTTACAAGCAATGAGAGCCTCTAATTCTGCAGCATCTTCCTCTCCGTCAGCAGTCAGAAGGTGCTCCTTCAGTTTGAACACTGTTGGATGATGTGGAAACAGCTTCTCCGCTCTCTCACACCAGTAGCGAACTCTTCCAACGTCCAGTGGAGATTCACTTTCTACTAGCAGCTGACACACTGTAAATACAGTCAATACAGCTTATACTGTACAGTATTTCCTGAAATGAAGTTCAAGGATGCTGACTGGATAGTTAAGTTTTATATACAGTGGCATGACCATTTTTAAAATACATTTAAAATCTTGTGTAAAAGACAGCCATAATACAACAAAATTTGGTTAGCACAATGAAATAGTCTATTCAGCCAATAATGCTCTGTGATATGTATATAAACATGAAAAATAAATGGGTAATAAAGCAATATCATAAACAGGACACAGAATGATATTGGGTACAACACTACTTCACAACAATCATCTGTCAAAAATGATATTGTAAAAATGACAAGACGTGGAACCCAGCACAGTAAGCAGACAAGTTTCCTACAAGGCTTCACTACCTATGAACAGATGCTTGTTGGCTGGGATAATGTAGCGACTTGCTACAGGCTGGATGGTCTGGTGATCGGAACACATTGGAGACAAGGTTTCCTGCACCCATCCAGAACAGCCCTGGCGCACACCCAGCCTCTTACACGATGGGTAATGGGTCTCTTTCCCAAGGATAAAGGGGCCCGGGCATGGTGATGAACACCCACACAGAATATAGTTCTGAGATTAACGAAAGTGTAGAGTTATAATTCTACTCCCCATCTGAGCTTTCATGGATTGTTATATGGGGAACTTTACCTTCATGAACACATTTCTTGCTGAGAGGAATGGGGGGGGGGGGGGTGCTAGCAAAAACCTGATGCTTTATATTAATAATTGTCTGAGGTGCAACACAAAGCAGTCTATTTATTATTCTGCAAGTTCACTCTACATGTTTCAGGTGTCAACCACACCCATCATCAGGAGTACACAAAACTGTAACTACAGCCTCCGGTACTGGTCATACTGCAAAGATATTTAACTAGAAAGGTATATAATACACTCAGTTACTCGTGTCATAGTAGAGTAGTAGGACATGCATTAGGCAATAAAATGTTTAAAATTTTGGGTTATAAAGGTTATCTCAGCTGACTGCCTTAAAATTTACCTTTCAAAAATTTTTAAAAACCTCTTCATGGTTAAAAGCTTTTAAAACTTTTAAAAATTTTAACAGACCATCAACTGAGATAATCTTTATAACCTAAAATTTTAAACATTTTATTGTCTAATGCATGTCCTACTACTCTACTACGACACGAGTAACTGAGTGTATTATATACCTTTCTAGTTAAATACCTTTGCAGTATGACCAGTACTGGAGGCTGTAATTACAGTTTTGTGTACTCCTGATGATGGGTGTGGTTGACATACAAAACATGTAGAGTGAACTTGCAGAATAATAAATAGACTGATTTGTGTTGCATCTTGTTGGACAATTATTAATATAGATCAGCGATGCATGGAACCATAAACATAAAAAAACCTGATGCTTGTTTACAATGCAGAAGCTGAAAGGAAGGAAGAGCATTCTCAGAAGTACCTGCTCTACCTCGTCTCTTGTAAATTCCAGGGTAGAAGGGAAGGAAGTTGGGCACCGCCAGTCATATGAACAAACAGCAATATAGATCACTGGCTGGATTCATTTAAATTCAATCATTCATTTAACTGTATCCTGTAACTGACATTTTTCATACTAAGAACACCACTTCACACTACCCACGCATGCTGTCCGATATTTTTACGGGCACACAAATTCCACATTATACACAGCTTTCTAAAACCAATTAAGAATGCAATTTAAGGTGTCACTGTACATGTTAAGAATCAAACAAGATTTTGAACCAACACAAACCACACATACAGAAGTACAGAAGACTGTACATACAATACCTACCACCCATCCAGACTACAAGAACCATAATCTTAGATGCCACCGTCCCATTTTGTACTCATCAATTACATGTTTCTGTATTATACAACAAACACCAACAACTATATCGATCTTGTATATTCACAAACTATATAGATGTTGTATATTTGGTTATACAAGTTCTATATAGTTGTGCTTGGTGGATAATAAAAAAACATTTAAAAGAACCACCATCATGCAATGTACTCCTCAGAACAAATTAATAGCAAAATAAAAGCCCACTGTACAAAAAGACACGAAATGAGTTCAGTTACGAACTGTATCCAGAGTAATTCTTCTGTGAATACTGAGTCACAAAGTGACAATGTATCTAAAATACATGAGGTTATGTCAACATTTCAAAACTTCCTGTTTCAGGTTACAATCTTTTAAGCCAAATATGCAGCATGACAGTAGAGATCTACATAATCCCTGCTCCAGAAATATTAGACTAGGGTGCTGATACTAAAATGCTAATCTATGTCCTGGAGAAAACTCCATTTCCAATGGACAAGAAGTGAGATGGACCCAACCCATTCCAGACACAAGCTGCAAAGAAAAATTCTCACTTCTCACAAAGTGACTAAGTATTATATGAAAGAGATCCTAGCCATTTGAGCCACATGCCCTTCCTGGAACCACTGCACCAAGTCAAGGTCCCTTGTTTAAACCCCAGGTAAATCACTCCGAGACAAAGCTGTAATTGCGGATATGTAGTATAATCACAATTTTATTTGCAAATATTCAGAAATCAAGTTGTGTTCAAAAGGTATCAGCAGCTCAAAGCCTGCCAAGTGCCTGCATGTTTGTGCTAGAATAAAAGTGACCATAAGCATATACATAAGTTATACTGATTTGCTCAAAATTTAACCTTCCAAATGATGCATTCAGTTCAAAATTAGCAAGCTGACATGAACAAATCAGATTTGAACAAATCCACTGCCATTCAACTCAGCCAGAACCAAAATGAAAACCTAAAAAACAGTTAAATGTTTGACTAACTCCTTGCAAGACCCCAAGCATTGGCACATGGCTCTCCAGACTTAGAGAAGGAAGCATGAATTAAAGCTTTGTCCAGACAATTGAAAGGAGCCAACAGGAGTTATGGTGTTTGTCACAGACCTTAATAAACTGACACACACTTGTTTTGAAGTAAAGAAACCAAATCAGATGACAACAAAAACAAATAATCTGCATCTACTAGTACCACAACTGTGCTTCAATGCACTTTACATCAGCAACCTGATAACAGACCACCTGTCTTCAGCATTCCTCAGGAAGGACAATGTCATGATCTGAGTTACCAATGTCCAAACATTCAACAGACATAACAGGGGACAGCAAGCATTGTTACTAGATGGTTCTGAAAATCACAAGCTGCTCAAATGCTGGTGAGGAGAGACAGTGAGCATCTAAAACACTTTAATTGCATATACAACACAGATAAATAAAAAAACTCTTTATATATTAAAGTAAAGCTATCCCTATACAGGCCTGGACAGGCCCTTGGGGCTCCAGGAAGCTAAGGCTCCCAGAATTTCTAGACAATTGGCACATGAAAGATGCAAAGTTCTCATCCCTGAGCACTAGCCACATTTACACCCAAAGAGACACCCCTCATACTTATTTCTGTTAAGAGGCTCTGTTGACTCCACAGCCACACAGCAGCCAGAAGGCTTAAGTCAATCAAAAATTCCAATGCGTCAAACTTGCAACCCTCCGGTTTGTAGCGCAGCGTCTCCACCAACAACTGGACCACCGTGTACCCCCGTTACATTTAAAACAAGGGCATATTCAAAACACCACACATTCAGAGTATGTAATTTATAAAATATTCTGCTGTGGATGTTTAAAAATGACAGCTGGTGTAAATATATACATGGAAATAAAAAGATCTCAAAACTCATGTTTAAAGCTGTATGTAAACAACCAATTGTTAAGTAATGTACATATGACATAAATTACCCTACCTTTCAATACCAAATCCTGCTGCTTACTTTCTAATTCAAGAGAACATTTGTACTGAGCCAAGGCCTTGTCCTTCTCCCCAAGTTGCTCTAATGCCTGACCCAGGAGTTTATGTGCACTAGCAGAATCTTCACGAATTGTCAAATAATTTGACACATATCGCCTAGCCAATTCATATTCTCCTACTGCAAAATACAACTTGGCAATATTGTAGCAACGTAAATTCCTCTGAAATAAAACAGAAACAAAAAAATATGTAAGTCACTTGACAATTAACATCAGAATATTAGTACTAACTTCTCCCCTCCTTTAGCACCATCACTAAACAGAGAGACAAATATTTCCAACCATAAAAATTAATATTCACACCATAGGAACTGAGAGAGTTTTTTTTCCTTCAGATCATGAATGTAAAAAGGCTGCAAATTACTCCTCCTGTACAAGATGGAAGATTCCTAATTTACTATGTTGATAATTATGTTCCATCATTAGAGAAAGTTTAGCGCACTTATATCACATAGTGTCACTGACATTAAGTATTAAAATCATAACAGATGACAATCACTCCAATTTACAGAGTTCACAAACAAGAAGAAGCAAAGAAAAGGGCAAAGGAATGAATAATCCTGTTAAAGGTTACAGGCTGTACTTCACATACAGACACCGTTACTTCACATACACGGTAAAACATCCTGATAAAGCCATCCCTATACTTACTCAAGCCATGCCATGACAGCATATGGCAGCGCAGAAATACAGGTTCACACAAAGGAATGAGTGTTAAACCTCAATGCAGTCACTTTACTGCCAGGGAAACAGCCCCTGGTATCTATATGAAAGAAGGTTACAGTGCTGGAGCCAGTCTGGATGCTTTGGAAAAGTGGAAAATCTCTTGTCCTTACCCAAAAAAACCCAGATTGAAAGGTCATAAGTCTGTGGCCTCATTATCATTATGACTGAGCTTATTCTGGCTCTGTTCATAAATGAGGTAACAATTTAAATAATTTATATCAAGGGCTTTGAGGTTCTGACAGCAGTGACTAAAAAGTCTATGGTCTTCTGCACCAACAATCTAAATATACAACCACTTTCAGAAGAAAACACTATAATGTCTGGTGGGGGTAAAAATTAAGATTTGTTACCATAAAACATAGTTATAACAGCAGGGGATGCCAGTAAACCTGAGCAGAAAAGATGATTACAGGTACTATAATTTAACCGATGCTGTTAAGTCTTCATTTGGTAAAGGGTTTATTTCCTGAAAACAGCAACACAAAATGGTGCATTTTATTCCAGAGAAATTAAATAGAATGCCCACGAGCAAGGGTGCACACATTTTCCATAAACTCAGAGAGTTACCTCAAAATACTACGTGCTATAAGGGTGACACACAGCAAGTCCCACACTTAAGACCAAGAAGTATTAGATACTATGGTACAAAGTTTAGTGCCCTGGGATTTGTGCACCACTGTACAAGTCTAGCCATTTAAGACGCCGCCAGTTATCAGTGAAAACGTTAATATAAGTCACGATTTCGAAATATTTCAAATACGCACAGCTAAACAAAATCCCTTACTTCACTGTCAAAAGGCCCAATATTTTAAGGGGCTTTACTAACAGTTAACTGAAATATCTTCCACCTTAAACAAAAAAAAAAAATTGGGGTTGAACACAGATATACACGGAAAGTGTGACACACATACATACACAAACATTCGTTCTGTAGGGGCCACACATAGACGCCGAAAAATTTCAGTTTTGTATCTTTTAACTTTATTGAAACGAATCCCATAAAAACAAAAAATTCCATTCATATACCTCCGCTGCACTGCGATAAAGGGTTGCTTTGGTCAAGATTTTACAAAACAAAAATATTAAAAAAAAAAACTGTACATTTACGCAATATGACATCTTGCCTGAAGAACCGGCGTCATATTCCGTACACATTTACGTAATGTAGACTCGTAGGTGCGACAATTATTTGGTACCGATATCAATTCGTAGACAAAAGAAAGCTCCTCATAACATGTGACTATAAGGTACTCAGAAAAATCAATATGAAATTGAAATTTCGTAACGAAATCTAGAATGGCGGAACTCACCTCATTCTCATTCTTCAACTTTCGCATTACGTCTTGCACATGGCGATCTACATCTCTTTTTGTGCGAAACATGTTTAATTACACGCAATTTTTCTGACAAAATTAAATGCACACTACTACACCATCAAGAACATCTAATCCCACAATCGCGTGTGGCACAAACTTTAACAAAACCGTTAAACACACACTCTGAATACTATACACCGTGTGTGGCTGTGCTGTGGACACAGACGATAGATCGGACCACAGATTACGCATGGGCTTACATTTACAAGTGACATCAATGTTGAAAAATTGACCCAGTGGAGCACAGATAATCTAGTATGGATGTGGAGGTCGTTGTGGTTGTATTAACGTCCGCTATAAGCGCTCTTTTGTGGATGTAGTTGTGCGAATGTGCGCTACGAGCGCCCTTACCGCAGCTCCACTGACGCGGGAAATACGGAGTTGTCCAGCATTTCTTCCCGTGCACATGTGTCAGACATCGGTTAGGGGTCTGGCAACGTGTGTGTATATATATTTTAAGTGCGCCAGTTCCATGTTTGCACAACGCGTACAGGGTTTAGCGCCTTCTGAACAAGGCCGCGGATTTATGTTGACTATTCTGTCGAATCAACGACGTGGAACTTATGGCACATCCTTTGAAGTTCTCACACAGCCGCTCTCCATTGGGTCCACCTGGTGTTGCGACCAACGCATTCTTCGTGTACACCTCATGCTATAAAGCAGTTTTCCAGTTTGATGAAATATGCGATCTTCTGAGATATTACGCGGCATATAGTGGTAATTCCTTACGGACGTTTCGGTTTCGAAACCGGTTCTGCCTTAGTGCATAGCGGTACCACACACTCCTGTCAGCTGCCCTAAGGAATTCGCTACACCTGTGATTCTCTGTGTACGCATCCACGGATGACACGTCCAGTTCCGTCCATCCAGTTTATTATTCATCCGTGATACATTGTCTTTCCGTAAATTTGAGCAGTGCACATGAATCACAGCGCAGCTAGTGGCAGCATGACAAACACGCACTGCAGCTTTGTTTCCACGGCCGAATAACATTAAAATACAACATTTATTATAAAAATGCCGAATCGTCGTTATTACGTTAACGACATTCCCTACATCAGTCGTATCATAATCAATTACTGCATTATTTATAATAATAATAATGTTGGCACCAGCCGTTTATCATGGAAAATTGTATCAGAACAGGGTAGCTGCAACATTATGTACGCTAGACACATGGTTTATTCAGTATGCTACTGTAAATACCCCGCATTAATGTGATAACAAAAATAAGAATATTAATAATAACACGATCCTTAGATATCGTTGAGTGTACACAGATTAGAACTGTCAAAGCTCACGTCTGATCTGTTTTGTTTTTAGTATCGACAGTTTGATCGGCGCTTGTTTACTATTTCAGCCATTTATCGATCAGATGGCGTTGTCGGAATATAAGTGAAATGGAAGGAAGGAGCAGAAACGATTTGGAAAGTGAATAAATCAATTGCAATAAGAATGCCGCCAAAAAACATAAACATGTTATTGTTTTCTTCATATTTATGGGAATCACCGACGTGCTTCTGTAGTCTGTGCGTAGTTAATTTGAATTTGCATCGAGCATAGTGTGTGTTGTTTATGCTAAAGACTTAACAGTTTTAAAAATCAAGTCCATGATGACTAAGATTGGAGTACTGTGAAAAGAAATGGCAAAGAAAAGCGTTGAAGTGCAAGTTTTTGATAGTGATTTTGCAGTTTATCTTCGTGAATCTGTGACATATGAGATTAAAATGGAATCCCGTTGTAGAAGTAAGTTGCGCGGAGTTGTTTTCATGTGCATTTTGTTAGCTGTCAGTGGTATTGTGTACTTTGGGTATTTTTGCTCCGAACATGTTTGTGCACTTACTTCTCGTGACACAAGTTGGTCAGATTGGACGTTTCGAATTCCAGTTCAAGATAACTGGGGGAAACCTTTGTCTCTTCATTCCAATCCATTCACCCCCAAAATTTCAAGCCCTGGTCTAAGTTATGATGATGTCTTGAATGAGAACTTCCAATTTGATATGAATGCACACGATGTTATGGTTTTCTTACACATTCAAAAAACTGGTGGAACTTCGTTTGGTAGACATTTGGTCCGAGACCTGGACTTGGAGAGACCATGTACTTGTCAGCGGAAAAGGAAACGCTGCTATTGTTTCCGACCGAATCGTAATGAAATTTGGCTATTTAGTCGTTACTCAACAGGCTGGAAATGTGGACTTCATGCTGATTGGACAGAGCTGACTAGCTGTGTCGATTCTGAACTTGACAAGAATGAAGGTGATAGTGTCAAACGAAGGTGAGAGAATTCATATTTCCCATATCCTTTTCTGTATGCATCATAGATTCTGGATGTTAAAATATTATTAGATGTCATTGCTATATATTAAACAAGAAAGTCATGTTAGTGCAACATTTATGTTTGATTTTTATTGCAAAAGTGTGTGATTAAATTTCCCTACATGCAAACTTTTGATATGTCATAATAATATGGTAATCAGTTTCTTCTTTTCATCACACATTATACTGACATAGTTACACAATTTTCTGATAGCTCCACATAAATTGTTGCTGCACAAACTCATTTAACTGCATATCCCCAAATACTCAGCTATCAATCTTCTTCTGCCACACATGGTATTGCAGAGTTTACATGGAATGTGAAGGGAGGGGACAGCATAGAAGAGTGAAGAAACCATGCCAATCTTGCAGTGTACCAAATAATTTTTATTCATATTCAGGCATATTTCTATTTCTCCAGTGAAGCTTTCAGGACATGTCGAGTTCTTCCTTGTCATCTTTAGTTTTTACTTTTATGTATATAAGAGTGCAGACAGACACATGTACACATTGAAAGATTATCTCTTAAGCTCACCGCTACTCTGTAGATGGATTTTCTTAATTTGAAAACTTATAACTAATGCACATAAGTAAGTTCTAACATACATACTTTACTATATCCCTGTATGGCACAAGAAGTTCACTGATACTACAAAGCAGGGTTCTGTGTGAACAGATCCATACCTACTCATGCATACAAACTGAAAGGACAATAGGAATCAACTGTGGCTCCACAAGCAGAGAGCCTTAGACCTATGTTTGTATTGCATTACTGATACATAGTGTGTTCAGGAATAAAGGAGCTCTTATACTGGACACTACTTAAGACATTTTGGCAATATAGTTTGCTTATGATATGACACAACCCTTTGTTTCCAATGGGATCTAGCACACTGAAGATGACATGGTAACACTTAGTTCATGATGGGCCCATGTGACATGGTGACAACTCAGCATGCTGTCATTTATCACTCAGTTGTAAGCATAGTGCCAAAAATGGTGGAAATCTCACTGGCTTTTAGAATGCTTGGCCAGTGTATGCAAGCACAAGTGAGGAAGCAAATATTATGAAACTTGCGGGGCTGGTTGGGGAACACTCCATTTTTTGACAGAAAAGATCCTAGTCACTTCTAGTGAGTAAGGCACGTATGTCACGCCCATTTTATCTTATCATCGCAAGTGGCACGTTGATCGAAGACTTGGAGAGATGTCTTAAAATAGCACCCTCTACTATGTTATGTATGTACTAATGAAATTATTTCTCTTGTCAGATATTTCTACATAACATTGTTGCGGGAACCTATCAGTCGCTACCTGTCAGAGTTCCGACATGTCCAACGAGGTGCAACCTGGCGAAATTCGCGACACTGGTGTGGTGGTCATGCTGCTACACCTCAGGAGCTACCTCGCTGCTATAAAGGCTCATCCTGGGATGGTGTTACTCTTGATGAATTTGCAGCTTGCCCTTATAATCTTGCAGCAAACAGGTAGAGCAGAACTGTCTGCTTCTGAGTGATGTGGCCTGCTGTCTGAATAAAATATCCTGTACTATTATTGTTATCATTATTAGTGTTATCAGGAGTGTGTTTCATTTTTTTGTGCTTTGCTGTTGTACTTTTGTTTGTATATTCCTTTGTGTGCTCATGCTGAAAGTGTAACTGGCCATCAGGCTTTTCAGTCAGCGTAGAAGTAAATAAAAAATTACTACTATTACTACTACTACTACTACTTCTTCTTACTACTGTTACTACTAATACCTTTCTTTTATGCATATTATTTGTTTTTTTATAAAGAAGTTAAACTAGAGATGGAGAAAATTACATAATGAGGACCTTTATCATTTGTACTCTTTATCAAATATTATTAGACTTACCAAGCCAAGGAAGATGAGTTGGGCAGGATATGTAGTATGGAAGGGGAAGATAAATGCATAAGCTGACAACATTTTAGATAGAAAATCTAAAGTCATCTCATAAGAGAAGGCATGGATGGCAGTATACTATTAAAGTGAATATTAAACTAGGGGGTAAGAGTGTGGACTTGATTCAGCTGTCTCAGTATAAGATCCATTTCAAGTGAATATACACAAATGTGCTTCTATCCAGAGCCCAGTCTACAGCTTAACTTTCCTAGTTAATGTAACATACATACATGAAATCATCACAATTGTAACTTAATATATACACAGGATAAAGACAGAAAGAGCGAATGGAGGCTGTGCACATTATCCCACTGCAACTGAAAACCACTCCTTTGCACGACTATATAATTACAGTTCAGGAATCAGCTTTGCAGCCCTAGAAGCTGGGGAAATGAATGGAAACAGAGCTGCAGAAGAGAGTCCTGATTTCATCATTTCCTTCCTACCGTCTCAGAAAAAGATAATGTTGTATAAGGTGTATAACTTGTGTAGGAGAGTATGATGCCCAGTCATAGTTTATTTACTGTCCTTGACAATGTGTTGTTTTTATTTTAACATGTACAGGCAGACACGAATGCTGGCTGACCTAGCGTTGGTGGGCTGTTACAACATGTCTTACATGCCATCGCATGCAGAGAGGAATCGTGTAATGTTAGCAAGTGCAAAGAGAAACCTTGCTGCCATGGCATTCTTTGGGCTGACAGAACATCAGAAGGTAATTAAGTATGCACTTGCAGAGGTATAAGGTATTCTCCCACAATAGATTGTAACAGTCTTAAACCACAGATACAGGAAGTATGCTGTACACTTACATTCACGAGGTGCCTGAGTTGACTTGGCTGGGACAGTGACTCAGTTACGCCGCACCTACTTCCTTTCAGATCTTTTCCCTTTCACTGTTTATCAGTAAACCAAACATTCAGTATTACATCATCAGAGTTAATGACAGTGTCACAAAATAAACCACAAAAGAAGTATAAAATTTATCCTGTTAAAACTCACAATATACATAGTTTAATAATACAGCTGTTTATTCTTGAAGTTTGCATAAATTTTTTATTTTGTCTTTTAATTTTAGGTATCTTCTTATTTATGCTGTATGCTATGAATATGAGAGTCATTAACGAACAGAGCTAATATAAGAAAAAAGTATGTAACTAAATAGGATGACCAAGTTTAGCATCAGCCTGTCTTAGTTCCCTTAGTAAAGATACAAAACTGAAGATGATTCTAGTATTTGCTTTGTTTAAATACAGACATCTTATGGAAGTTCAAATAAGTTACTTCGGCTTTCATTGACAACCTCCATTAAGTGTATCAGCAATAACAGCACAGATACCAGAGGTTTCCACAATTTTCTAACACCTTTGTGGCTAACTGGAACCTTGTCCAGTCCCCTAACAAGCTGAATATCTAAATATAGATATTTAATTTCTTTCACTGTGGTGACAAACTGGTTGGTTTTGTTTTAGGTCAGTCAGTATGTTTTTGAAGAAACATTCAACTTAAGATTTGCAGTCCCTTTTGAACAAAACAATGCAACTTTATCGAGTGCTACTCTGACTGCAATCCGACCAGATCAATTAAAAGTCATTCGACAGCTGAATGCGCTAGACTTAGAATTATATGAATTTGCTAAGAGACTCATGTATCAGCGCTTTGAAAGATTACAAAAACGGGACAGCCAGTTTCAAGAAAGATTTGCCCATCTGGGTGAACTCCCGGGTAGACAGCCCGAAGCTTTCAATTGGGATCAGGTCATTGATGCTGATGACAACAGCAGCATGGCACCACACAAACGATGAAAGTGAAAAGAAGTGCTTTGTACTAGAATCATGGTGTAATTAGGCACCACAGTGGATAAGTTCATGATTCCATCAGTTGGTTGACAGTGCTATCACAAAACAGTGCTCCAGATATAGGTGTTAGCTTCTTGTGCATGAAGGGAAGACAAGAGAAGACAAGAAACCTTTATGGCTTGATCACCAATATTGCTGACAACAGGAGCATGTGCGTGTGCCAGACAGCAAGAATTTGTGATTCCTGTTACATACAGTCAAGTTTTCACAGTGGATAGCATGTCAGTAACATGAAAACAGCTTGTTAATGGTGTTTCCGTTCCTGTGCCCAGGTCTTCATCCACATTGTGTAACAAAGTGCTTCTTTATTTTTATTGTACGTACGTGACCACAGTACAAAACAAAAAGTATGTGCAAAGGCTAAGGCCATTTCTTACATGCAGTGTAGATGGCCTAGTGTTTTGTGTATATTGTACTTGAATTTGTAGTAATGGACAAACAGCCATCCTGAAATCTTTGCATGACTTTACAAAAATAAATTGTACAGGATCACCACATCATACATATGGTCTTACACTATGGAAGTTACGAAACACATTTTTGTGTCCACGGCAAATACATGGCAGGCCGTGTACAAATTTAAGTTACTAGACCGAATAACTGAGAATGGTGAATTGGTACAAATAACATATACACCAAGGCTCAACAACTCCCAGGTACCATTTTGCCAAGGCACTTAGATAAACTGTTGTGGTGCCTAGAATTTTGGAAGCATGTATTATAAGTTTGTCTTTTCTTTTTTAATTGTGGTTTAGCAAGCTCTTCATCAATAAAGATAATCGTTAACTACCAAAATCAGTCTTAGTGTATCATAAAAGTGGGTGGAAGGAACTATTAGCATCTTTGCTGTGATTAGATAAGATGACCAAGTGAAAGATGAAGAGAGCAGGACTTGAGGGGGTAAGAGGTTTCACATGTCCACATACATTGTCATGGAATTTAGTGCTGTCCTCCACATCAGCAAGCTCTGGGTGTTTCTTGTATGAATTTGTACCTGTCAGTGAAGTGACACATTTAAGCCAATGTGTAGACTGTTTGTTCACCACCTCCTCTCACAAGATTTTTGTTCCTAACTTTTTGTCCTCCCCACCAGTACCCACTGCGGAAGTGAGCAAACATCCTGCCCTTCTGGAGCAGTAGATAAAGTGTACTGGAAGCAAGTTAATGTGTAGTGTGATTCAACCAAGCATAGGGGGAACAAAATAATCCACAGAGTTAACAAACAGGTTCTTGAATGCTGATGATAAAGCAGTTTTTGCAGGACTGTTGGCACAAACTGCAGTGATTAGTAATTTTAAGTGAACTGTACTGACAGTGATATTGATCAGTGAGCACAAAACCACACACCAGAAATAGACAAAAATGAGAATAAAAATAAAGTTATCCATGCACCAAAGCATATCTCCATATAGTTATCTTATCCATGGACTTGAATAACAAAAATAGGCCACACTGTTTTCTGACGAGTGCAGTGATGTGGGCTTGGAACCGTCATAATGAAGAACCAATAAGAATTCTACAGTAACTTGTATATATTATTTGTGCTTGTTCTCCATTCTTATTATCAGTAATACATGAGAGTTTAGAGTGTTTAAATCTTTGTCATGTAGCATGAACAAAAATCAGCTGCATAACTTTCATATGGTTGCACCATGCTTGGTTGAAGCACTGTTCTATTTGTATTATAAAATGGCATTGATATTATTTGTACATATGTGTAATCACAGTCGTGTATAAATTGCACAGACCATATCACTATGTGGCAAATGCTAACCTTGTCTACATTCTGATTTTTTTGTGATCTCAATATTTCTTTAATATACTCACTTAGGCATGATGAAATATTTGACACAACTATAGCACACACACATACAAAAGTACAACAAAATATATTTCTTAGAAAGTTATGTAATAGTGGTCAGCTCTTTTTCATGGTTTACATGGGATGGGTTGCACTAACAGATTCTAGTAATACCAGGCTGCAGTATGTTTGCTGAACCAGTGTCAGCTTTCTCTGAATCCCAGAGAATATTGTCCTGATATATCCCCACTCTACACAGCTTAATGTTTTGAGAACTGTGTGACAGAATACACAGGATTAAATTATACTGTGGCCATTCTGTCAGTTTGCCATTAATTGTTAGCCTGTAAACTACATTACATCTGCTTCCTAAACAGCTTATTTGGTTTTAAATTGCCTGTATTCTCACAGCTATAACTTGTAAAAATCTTGACTGTAGTGCACTGAATTCCCAACAGATGAAACTGCTTAATTTCTGCAGCTACTCATACACATTAATACAAAGGAGAAGTTACTGATATCATGAAGCACCAACACTCTAATTAAATGAGAAACCATGGTTTGGAGAAGGGGAGACACATTTTCATTAGTGCATGCCTAAAAGTTAAGATACAGAGACCAGTCGCATAGCTAGGTTTTTTGGTGTATCCTAGGCAAGTAATAACATTGTCTGCCTCTAACATAAATTATGAACTTTTAATGGTCGGAATTAGTGAATTTCCTTGTACTTCACTCCAATTTAAAATTGGTTTAGCGCAAAAAATCACATTTTTGCCTTTCATTTGAAATATCCATTCTGCCACCTTTTTGCTGCCCTGGGCAGCAGCACCACCTGCCACTGCCCCCCACCCCTCCTCCCAGGCCATGCAAGTTAAAGATATAAATAACATTCATGACAGAATTGTCTGGTGTGTTGTTGTTGTTAATAATGTTAATGATGCAGGGAAATCCAAGAAGCTTTTTAGGCCGCCATTGTATAGAAGTCAGTATAATGTGATGCTTAACACTGCTGCACCGTAAAGGGCTATCAGGCGAGAGATTATTAAATTTAACTTTTTTTTATGTAATATGCTTTCTTCATCCCTGGTGTACCTAAATTCCAAAGGTAGCAAAACTGCCAAGTAGAAATTTTTTTCATGATTTTCTGCAGCTGAAATCTTACTTTAAGGGACTATAATTCTATTCTCATTTATTTTTTATGCTACAGCCTGATGCAGCCATGACATCCCGTGTTGCACAGATTTGCTAAATCCTTAAAGACAAGCAGTAGGGCTCTTTGGACTGGGGGTCAGATCTTTGCAAGCTAACATCATGGAACCCAGTAAAATGCCAGTGTCGATGCCCCAAGCATAATTTCAGTCTGTAATCCCAGTGTTTGAGTGAGATGTGTCCCTGCATTCCCTAGTCTATAAAGCCTCCAGAATCAGCTAATTATGTAATTATTCTAAATGATATTAAGTAAAAATGCCAGAATTGGAATGGTGTGTGAAACGAATAAAATTAAGCTAAGTACAGAATGATGTACTTGAGTATCAGTCAGTAAATGATAATTTCCGTGAAGTGAAGAATAACAACAAAGCTGTAAGCATATTTAGTTATCATGTCAGTGTCCAAATGTGAATTCATTAATTATTTTATGAGATCATCTTGGTTGTATAAGCACATTATGTTTCACAAAAGGCACCCATACTGGGTAAAGAATGCGAGGTCCCCCCAGAATCACTGGGGACAGACTTTAATATAGGGAAGCAAAACATTAACATAGCTACTGGCTGAGTAACGATGTGGGCAGGTGCTGCTGAATTTATACTTTTCATGAGAAGCTGCAATTTTGTCTTACTTGGGAAAATTCTATTTTATGCTGCTGTTTTTATTGAATGTGTTGTGTTTTGAAACTGCCACTGTGAAGGAGTGATATAGTCCAAGTTCTGCATGAAGCATCAAATGACAACTAAGAAAAAACATAATATATCAAACTGCATTGGGAACGAAAAACAACCAATAAAAAATACATAGATTTGAATGGTTTACTCTCCTTCAACATGGCCTAACTTTCACGATGATGAACCTTACTCATACTGTCCACTGACATCAGATACTGAGAAATTGGGCCCATGATGACAAATTCAGGAAGTTGGAGCATACGTTGGTATCTTGTACAGCACATGTGAATATTATAAATGTGAATATAGAGATATAAGATATTCTCACCCAAAAAAAAAAAAAAAAAA
>Ga0123355_10004192_pt1 | contig 20948 bp, 15 predicted proteins | sample TergutEmb28metaG_3_FD_89872 | JGI IMG/M metagenome (GOLD analysis project Ga0123355, IMG submission 89872) | Embiratermes neotenicus P1 segment gut microbial communities from Petit-Saut dam, French Guiana - Emb289 P1 | ecosystem: Host-associated > Arthropoda: Insects > Digestive system > Gut ...
GCCGACCGTATTGCCTGCGACAAGGCTGCGTGCTTTACAGTGCTAGAAGAAAGCGGCGTGCCTGCTGTGCCCCACCATCTGTTGCAACACCCATACCGCCGCCAGGGCTGGGTGCATGAAAAAGGTACATGGACGCAAGCCCTCGACCTTTTCGAAGCCTTCGGCCAAAAAGCCGTACTAAAACCCAACCGCGGTACAAACGGCCAAGGCATTTACCTCTGCGAAAATATTCAAACCCTGGAAGCTGCCGCCCACGCCATTTTTGAAAGCAACCCCGACGTGGCCATGTGCCCCTTTTATGAAATCAAAACAGAGTATCGCATTTTTCACATAAACGGAAATACCCCACTTTTGTACGGGAAGAAACCAAGCCCAGACAACTGGCGGCATAATCTTTCCCAGGGGGCGACTGCGTTTGAACTTAACACCAACGACTATTTTGCCGAAAATCTAAAAGCAATCGCAAAAAAAGCCGCGGAGGCTATTGCCATAAATTTTTGCACAGTAGACATTGTTGAACTGGAAAGTGGCGAGCTAAAGGTAATGGAAATAAACTCTGGCGTGCAAGCGCGGCAATTGTTGGAGCAAAAGCCCCATTTGCAACCAGTGATAAAAGATATGTATAAACAAGCGGTGCTGGGGATGTTTTAGTTTCAACTGGTAAGAGATTCTTACCAGTTGAAATCCACAGAACATCGAAGACCACTTTGGGATGAATTGGAGGACACAGCATGAAAACAATGCTTGAAATAATCTTGAAAAGCACAAAAACGAAACTGATACTCATATGCTTTCTGCTGGCTGCAATCGGAGCCGGATTTTTGCTGGTGTTTGCAAATGACTTGCTGTCGGTAGTTCTTAACGACTATCTAATGGTGCAAGATTTTGAAGGGCTTGCCTGGCGTTTACTGCTTACTGCCGGTGTCTTCGCCCTTGTTTATGGCTTGCAAACTTTTGCTGATTATCTCAGTGCCGATTTTGAATATAGTGCCATATCCCGCCTGATGCGGCATTATATCGCCAAACTTCTGAATACCAAATATGAATTTTTCCTAAACCGCCCTGCGGCGGAAACTTATACCGGGCTGTGGACAGCGGTGGAAGGTTCAAGTTTTTTTGTTGGTAATCTTTTGCGCCTTATTTCCAGCACCGTTATTTTTACGTTCTATGGAATTGTGGTTTTTAGGCTTAATACGTTTGCGGGAATTTTTACTGTGTTGGCACTGCCTGTTTATTTTCTGCTGACGGTCGGTTTTGGTGAAAAAATAGCGACACTAAACAGCGAGTATCTGGAGCGCAAAAGCGAGCTGTCCACCGTAACACAAGAAGGATTTGAAAACCTAGCAAACGTTAAGGCAAAAGGTGCGCATAATTTTTTTACAGCCCGTTCGGCGGCTGTGTTACGCAAAATTAAAAGTGCCGTTGTAAAAGAATTTACGATTTTGCAATATGTTAATAGCGTAACCAGGCTTTTGCGGATAATTGCGCCGCTTTTGATAATTTTTGCTGTTATGCGGTTTACTTCTGGGTTTGAGGCAAGCGCGGGCACGATAATGGTGCTTTATATCAATATCCCACTTTTCTTGGCTGGGTTTGCAACCATTATTGAGCATTATTTTGAATGGATAGCGACAAAGCCTTATCTTGCAAAGCTAAAGGAATTTGACAATGCCCATCCGGAAGAAACAAACGGCGTGGATATTACAACCTTCGAGAACCTGCGGGTACAAAATGTGAAGGTCAAGTTTGGCGACGGCAGGGTTATTGCCGTGCCTGATTTTGAGGTTAACCAAGGCGAAAAAGTGATGTTTTTTGGAGAAAGTGGTATCGGCAAATCTACGGTGTTTAATATAATCATGGGCTTTCAGCAATACGAAGGGTCGGTGCTTGTAAATGGGATGGACTTGCGGGAAATAAGCCTTAGCTCCTTGCGGCGTGTTTTTGGGATAACCTTCCAGAACACTAACGTGTTAACACTTAGTTTGCATGAGAATATTTTGCTGGGTGCTGAGAAATCTGCCGCAGAGCTTGCGCAGTTAATTCAACTGACGTCTTTTGAAAGCCAACAGGAGGATAAGGGCGTGTCGGTTTTGAATAATAAAGTGCTGAGTGGCGGCGAAAAATCGCGGCTGGGGCTTTCGCAAATGCTCGCCCTTGAGCCGTCAATTATGCTTATAGATGAGGCTTTTTCTAATATGGACGAGCAACTGGAGTCTAAGATTATTGGTGATTTGTTTCGGGAATACCCAGGCCGGGCTGTGATTTGCATAAGCCATCGAAATTCTAGTAGGCCGTTTTTTGATAGGGTTGTGGAGTTTGTGTAATTCCAGACATAGGCAACAAAAAAATGTCAGTTGGTAAGAACTTCTTACCAACTGACATTTTTTTTATTTTAATATTAACGGTACAGCCATACGGCCACTTTTGAAAAAATCTTACGCTACAAATGATTTTGCAACTTCTGCTGCGCTTGCTGCATCTGCTGTGTAAGCGTCTGCGCCAATTTGGTCTGCAAAGCCTTGGGTTACAGGTGCGCCGCCAACCATAACTTTTACGTTTTCGCGTACGCCGGCTGCTTTTAGAGCCTCGATAACTGTTTGGCATTGGTTCATTGTTGTGGTAAGTAGTGCGGATAGAAGCACAACTTGTGGTGCGTGTTCTTTTACCGCGTCAACAATTTTGTCTTCGCCTACGTCTACACCTAGGTCTACCACTTCAAAGCCTGCGCCTTCAAGCATCATTTTTACTAGGTTTTTACCGATGTCGTGCAGGTCGCCTTTTACTGTACAGATAATCGCTTTGCCGATAGCTTGTACGCCTTCTTCAAGCAATTTTGCTTTAAGAAGCTCGGTGCCTTTGTTTAGTGCACGGGCGGCGATTAGTACCTCTGGGACATAAACTTCGTTGTTTTTAAACTTTGTGCCGATAATGCTCATGCCAGCCAGTAGGCCGTCATCCAGGATTTCCTTTGCGGAAACGCCGCTGTCGATCGCCTCTTGTACAAGGGCTGCTACGTCTTTTGCTTTGCCTGCCTGTAGTGCGGCAGAAATGTTTTGTAAAATTGCCATTGGAATTACCTCCTATTTTATTAGGGGCTTTGCCCCTACACCCCGCCGTACCACCGGGCAAAGCCCGTTGGTACTTCCTCGAAAAAAGCTGCGCTTTTTCCCCGGGACGCCGCTGTGCGGCTGAAATTTGTTTTTACTAGGGCGTTACTGCCCGTATATAACTATAAAACGCCGCGTGTTCTACGTCTTGTACTATCTTACCTGGTTTTTGTACAATTTGAAAATTTCAGTATTGGCTTTGCACTATCCTCTATAATTTTTATACTTCCTTGCCGCGTCAAACAACGCCGCCGCATTTTGTAGCGGCACATCATAACAAATTTCAATACTAATCCCAAGGCCGCCTTCTGGCAGATACAAGGCTTCTACACATTCCCGCACATGGTCATCCAACTGGGATGGTGTGGCATATGGGAAAAGTTGGCGGTCAAGGTCTAGGTTAATCGGAATTTTCCCCTTACATACACGCACCAGATTGTCCAGTCCGTTGGCACGGAATTGGGGGTTTATCATGGTCGCGCCAATTTCCGCAAGGTCTGGCATAATATCGCAAATCATGCCGTCGGTGTGCATATACACATCTTTGCCCGCAGCGTGTATCTTGTCGTATATTTTTTTGAAGGCGGGCTTCATGTACTTGCGCCATTTTTCTGTGCCTATGGCCAGGCCGTTTTGCATACCCAGGTCATCTCCAAGCACCATATACGGCGCGTCTAGTTTTGGCAGGGCGTAGTCAAGCTGGCGCAGGTTGTGCTCCACAACTTTGTCTATGAGAATTTGCAGCTCGTCGCATTCTTCTGCAAAGTCTATCATGGCCTCTTCAAACCCGCGCAGGTCTAACAGGCGCAGGTATAGGAAGCCGTGGGGCACACGACCGTCGGTGTTTGTGGGCAGTTTCATTGTAAGAATATCTTCCCTGTTTGGCACGGGGTGGCCAGTAACAATGCCCTCCAGCCCTGCATGGGTGTTGCTCCACACGCAGCCCCATTCGTCCACCCATTCGCCCAGGCAGTAGGAAGGTGCCATCCACATTTCCATCCGGTCAAGTTCCGGAATGTAGCTTACAAAATCCGGGTATTCCTTGGCGAACTTGAACATCTCTTCGCCATAATGTATCCACGCGGCGGGCACAATCCAGGATGACATAGGGATTTCCGATGGGGACTGGTAGGTCATTGCTTGGTGTAGCAGGTTTGCAGTACTCATTTGGCACGCTCCTTTAGTTGATATTTTCCCGCCTAAACTGGCCGGGGGTAGTTCCTGTTTCCTTTTTGAATATTTTTGTGAAGTAACTTTGAGACTCGAACCCAACCTTTTCCGGGATATCTACTATGTTTATCGAAAGGTTGCGCAGCAATTTTTTGCTCTCTTCTATCCGTACATAGGTGATGTATCCGCCGGGGGTTTGGCCTGTTTCTTCTTTAAATATACGGCAGAAATACTGGGGGCTAATAAATAAATGGTCCGCAATTTCCTGTAAAGACAGCTTAACTGCAAAATTCCTACGAATATAGTCGATGGCTTTATAAATTATGTCCAGATGCTTGGAGTCAGAAAATTCAAACACATGCTCCGTAAAGCGGCGCGTGACCATATGCAGCCATAGTACAATATCCTCCACGCTAGTGAAGCTGTCAATTTCTCTAAGATAGCCGTAGTTCAAGCCCAAAACGGCGTTTATATCCGCGCCGCCCTTTAACGCAGCGCGGGAAAGGAGGACAGTTAACTCCACCACCCGCGAGCGTAAAATTTCGATATTACCGCCGTTGTGTAGAAGCATCTGTTTCAAAATTTCATTAAGTACCAAGTTTGCGGTGTGGATATCGCCTTTGCGTATGGCCAGTAGTAGTTCATCCTCTTTTTCGATAGAATAATTGGCGGACAGCATATCGTTTTGCGTGGGCACAGCTTCTAAAAGTTCTATTTGTGATGTAAATGTCGAAACCACGTAGTACAAATGCTCTCCCACGGCGTGGGCTTGCTTTGGCGCAATGTACGGTATCGAATACACACCGTCTTTCAGCGCGTCGATATCATCCTGGGTTAGTAGTGCGTGTTCCTGCATATCAAAACTTATGTAATCGTCATGCTCGGTAAGCAAAAAAGGGCCTGCCAAAACGCCAGCCAACATTTTTCCTTTTTTGTCCAGTAGCGGAGCGGCGCAATAAACTAGCCCCGAAGGCGCGAAAAAAACATATCGCCCACCAAAACGCCTGGACTGGTAGCAGCCGTACAAAAACGCGATGCGGCAGCTTTCTTCACAATCCATTTTGGTATAAAGCGCGCTAAGAAAACTGTCCGCCGCCGCGTGCACGCTGGACTCGAACAGGGTCTTGCCGGCGGTGTCTAGCACCGTAATGCCAAGCCCTGCAACAACAGACATATTTTCAAAATGTTTGAATTGCATACTAGGCCTCCGTTTAAGTAGGGGCGCTGCCCCTACGACCCCGCCGCTACGCTGGGCAAAGCCCTGCTACGCTTCCTCGAAAAAGCTGTGCTTTTTCTCCGGGACGCGGCTGTGCCGCTGAAGAGTGTTTATACTAATTCCATTATATCGCGATGCCGTGCAATTGCATTTCATACATACGATGGTAGAAGCCTTGCTGCTCTAGCAGCTCGCTGTGGTTGCCTTGCTCTACTATTTTGCCTTGGTCGATAACTAAAATTTGGTCGGCGTTTACAATGGTGTTTAGGCGGTGGGCGATAACAAAACTGGTGCGGCCTTCCATTAGCTGCGCCATAGCTTTTTGTATTCGCATTTCGGTGTGTACGTCTACGCTACTGGTTGCTTCGTCCAAAATTAAAATATCTGGGTCGGCCAATACACAGCGGGTTATTGCCAAAAGCTGGCGTTGCCCTTGGCTCAAATTTCTGCTGTTTTCGGTTAGGATTGTGTTGTAGCCTTCTGGCAATTGGGAAATAAAGTGATGCGCACCCACAAGTTTTGCGGCGGAAATTACCTCGTCTTCTGTGGCATCTGGCCTGCCATAGCGCAGATTTTCCATCAAACTGGCGGTAAAAAGATATGTGTCCTGTAAAACAATACCAAATGTACGGCGCAAACTATTGCGTGTGTACAGTTTAAGGGGCTTTCCGTCCAGAGTTATTTCCCCAGCGTCTATATCGTAAAAGCGAGTGATAAGGTTTACAATGGTGGTCTTGCCCGCGCCCGTTGGCCCTACAAGTGCGATAATAGAACCCGGCGGTGCATGGAATGTGCAGCCGCCGATTATCGGTTTATCAGGCTCGTAGCCAAATTGCACGTTTGCGAATGCAATGTCGCCCCGTGTGCCCTCAAGCACAACGGCGTCCGCAGGGTCGGCAACTTCTTCTGGTTCGTCCATTATTTCAAAAATACGCTCGCAGCTTGCCAGGGCGGATTGGAATGAGTTATACGTGCCCGCAAGTTCGTTTAGCGGGCGGCCAAACTGCCGCGCATATGCTATAAATGCCGCAATAAGCCCGATTGTAATATTACCGTTTATCGCAAGCCACGCGCCAGCCAGCGCAATAACCCCAAGGGAAAGGTTATCCACCACGTTCATTATTGGCATGATAAAACCGCTCCAGGTTTGCGCGCCTGTTCCTGCCTTGCGTAAATCCTCATTTATACGTGCGAATTCGGCCACGGTGCTACTTTCGCAGCCATAGGATTTTATTACGGCCATGCCTGTTATATCTTCTTCAATTTTCGCGTTTAATAGCCCAAGTGCAACCTGCTGGTTGCGGAAATAACGCCGCGTACGTGATGCGATTGTTTTGCTAACGATAAAAAACAACGGCACGGATACCAACGAGAAAAACGTCATAGTAGGCGAAAGCCACAACATCATAGCCAGTACACCCACCAGCGTAATTGAAATAGACGTTAGCTGAACCAGCGCGGTGCCTAAAATGCCCGCAATATTGTCTGTATCGTTGGAAAGGCGGCTCATCAATTCGCCGTGCATATGTTTATCGAAAAATTTTACGGGCAGCTTTTGCAAGTGGCCGAATAAAATTGTACGAAGTGAATACACCAGCCTTTGGCTAGCACCTGCCACAACCCAAGACTGCAAAAAGTTGGCAATCGAATCTAACGCAAACAATGCCACCATCGCGCCGAAGATGACAACAATATAAGTAACCGCACTGCCGTCTGCCAAGTAGTCCACCACACGCCCAGTTAAGAAAGGCCCAGCCAAAGCAGCCGCCGACGCACCCAAGGACAGAAAGAAAATTAAGATAAGTACATACTGCTGCCCACGAAAATAACTAAGCAGCCTTATAATAGTTTTTGTAAAATTTTTCGGCCGCTCCTTCTCCCGCATAAAACGGCTACCGCCGCCCTGTCGCTGGTTAGGCCGCTGTGTTTGTTGCTGCTCCTGTACTAGGTTTGATATTTTCGCCATTATGTCCTCCGCAAAGCCTTATTAAGTAGCCAGACTGCACATTTCCCGATAGATTTCGCAATTTGCCATTAAATGCTCGTGGTCGCCGTATCCTACTACTTTGCCGTTGTCCAGTACCAAAATATGTCGCAGGTTCATGACGGAGGAAATACGTTGGGTAATGACTATGCAAGTAGGCGCAGGTGATATTTGCCAAATGCTCTTCATTATATTGGCCTCTGTTTCTACATCTACAGCGGAAACACAGTCGTCCAAAATTAAGATTGGGGCTTTGCGCACTAGGGCGCGGGCTATGCCAATCCGCTGTTTTTGCCCGCCAGAGATATTTACGCCTTTTTGCCCAACAATGGAGTCGAACCCGTCTGGGTAGGCGGCAATAAATTCGTATGCGCCAGCGGCTTTGGCCGCTTCTTCCAGTTCTTCCATGGTGGCGTCCGCCTTGCCCATACGAATGTTGTCGGCTATTGTGCCGTAAAAAATCACGTTTTGCTGTGCAACATATGCAATTGCAGAGCGCAGCATATCTGTATCCAGTTCCGCAGTGGAGTTGTTACCTACAAAAACTTCGCCTGTTGTTGGCTGGTAAAAACCTGGAATCAACTGCACCAAACTGGTTTTACCGCTACCTGTAGAGCCGATTACGCCAAGGGTTTCCCCTGCGGGCAAAGTAAAACTTACGTCTTGCAACACAGGTGCGTCGCCGCCGCCTGGGTATGCAAATGTCACGTTATTAAAACGGATAGCGTTATTAAAATCTTGCGGCACGTTGTGTACTGTGCCCAGTTCTTGTGAAATATCTTCTTCCAGTAAAATCTCACTCACGCGCTCGGCACTGGCCTTGGAGCGGATGAAACCTTGATACACCATAAAAATCATGCGCAGTGCGTTAGCAATCTGCATCATATAATTCAAAAACGCGACAACTTGTCCTACTTCCATGGTGGAGTCGGCAATCCAAGCGCGGGCATTCCATAAAGTGATAACCAACGCCATGTTCACAGTAAAAGAAATTATCGGGAAGAAAATGCCAACGGTACGTTGCGCTTTAACGCTGGTGGCAACCAGTTCCGAGTTTGTGCCGTCGAAACGCTCCACTTCCTGGTCAAAAGTATTATACGCCTTTACAACCCGCACTCCGGAAAGGTATTCTCGTATCACGGAATTGTTTTTGTCCAGTGCTGCTTGCATTTTGGTAAACATAGGCAGCGTAACTTTTAGGCTGATGTACATAAGCGTGGCGATAATTGGCACAACTACAATTAGGATTAGTGCCAGACGCGGGTTAAGCAGCACAGTCATGGCAATTGCGCCAATAAGCAGTGCTGGTGCGCGCACAAACACGCGCATCATAGAGTTGGTAAAGTTAACTAGCTGGGAAGTATCGTTGGTCATGCGGGTGATAAGCCCTGCGGTTTCTTTTTTGCCCAGAGCGGAAATAGAAAATTTGTTTATTTTTTCGAACAAATCCAGCCGCAAGTCTGCGCCGAATTGCTGGGAAACGCGGCTGGAAATAACGCAACGAGTAATTGCGCACACCGCGCCAAAAAGCGTGACAGCAAGCATCACGCCACCTAAGCGCATTACAACAGAAATTTCGCCCTGCATTACTCCGTCGTCGATAATGCGGGAAACAATTGTAGGCAACATCAAGTCACTTACCACGCCAAGTATAAGTGCGACAACAGCCAGTAATATTTGCCCCTGGTATCGCCGCCAGTATGGGATTATATGTATCAATTAAACCACTCCTTACATTATGTAATTCGAGTCCGCAGCAAGCTACTTCTCCTATTGTAACAACAATGCAAAAAAAAGTCCAAGAAAATTGCATCATATTATGATATCATGGGCAACATAAGGCTTGAACTGCACTTTTGTTCTAAAATGTACAATTATAAGACAGGAGAGATGTAAAAATGAAGAAAAAATTTATGGCATTTGCCATAACTGCCATTGCCGTCATAGCCATGGGTACGATAGTGCCTGTCATGGCTTACTACGATTACGACGATGCCGATTACAATGGCTATTACAACGAGAGTGACTATTATTATGGTTACTATGATGATGGTTACGAAAATGAAACTGACACCACACGCCAACAAACCAAGGTCGGTAACATAACCGACTACAGCGGCGACACCTTAACCGTTGATTCCTTGGTGCTTAACATTAGCGACGACACAATTATTATCGATTACAATGGCCAAAAGGCTGAAATTGATGACCGCTACACAGACCGTGTGAGGGTTTTTCACGCTAATTTCAAAACAGCTAGCGAGCCGCCGCAAACTACGGCTTATATCGTCGTTATTAACCTGCCAATGTACACGACTTCCCCTTACAAATATGTAGTGGAATCTGTGGATATAGATGATGAATACAACACAGTGCGCGTTGCTGTGGACGGGGGAGCTATTTTTCTCCTAACCCCGTATACGGAATTTAGCGCGGCCGGCAGCCAATACATGGACATGGAAGAACTGGAAGAAGGCGACGTACTGCTAATTTGGCATGACGATGACGAAGACACCAGCTACGCAAACGCGACCCGCGTTATGTTCATCCGCCATGCAGATGAAGACGAACCACAGGACGACACACCATACGAGGCAGACGCAGAGCCAGAGTACCACACGCCAGAGCAATATATATATGAAGAAACACCATACGAATACCCGCCATCCGACTATACAGGATACAATTACTATCCAGCATACGAGCACATTCCTGTTCACCAACAGCCATTTGCTGTACCGGGCACGGGTATTAACCGCAACGGGGTAGAATTTTTCCCAGTACGTGAAGCAGCAACTACCGCAGGCTTTTCTGTACAGTGGTACTCTACCACGGGCAGTGCTATTCTTAGCGGCCATGGGGGTACTATCACCTTAACCAATAACTCTAAAACATTCCAAGATAACGGCGCGGTCAACAGCCTACCAGCCGCAGTGTTTATCGAAAACGGGGTCATGTATGCCCCTTACAGTTTCTTCGAGCACCTGCGTTAAATGAATTTATTCGATATAATAGGGCCAATCATGATTGGCCCTTCTAGTTCTCATACCGCAGGGGCTGTGCGCATGGGACGAGTTGCATGGAAAATACTTGGCGAAGACGCCGTGCGGGCTGATATTGGCCTGGCGGGCAGTTTTGCCGCAACATACAAAGGCCATGGCACAGACAAGGCCTTGATAGCCGGCATTTTGGGAATGAAGCCCGACGATGAGCGCATACCCAAAAGCCTGACAATGGCCAAAGAACGAGGCCTAACATATACATTTGAACCAAAGAAAGTGCCTGGCGCACACCCCAACACCGCCATTATTACCCTAACAGGCGAAAATGGCGCAATCTGCACGGTGGAAGGTGCGTCCATTGGTGGCGGCAGTATACAAATTACTAAGCTAAACGGCATGACCGCTGTATTTAATGGCTCGACCGACACCCTTATTATTGCCCACAACGACCGAGCCGGTGCTATTGCCGCCGTAACTGATAAACTAGCACAATTCGATGTGAACATAGGAAGTTTCCACCTGTCTCGCCCCAAGCGCAACGAACTTGCCATTATGACAATCGAGCTGGACTCCAGCATAGAAAAAGAAGTGGTAAACGAACTCCGCAACCTAGAACATATAGTAAGTGTGGTGTATATGCACCCTGCTCAGTAGATTCTTGTCTTGGGGCTCTGCCCCCAAACCCCTGACATTTGAAAGGAACAACGAAATGCTAACATATCGCTCTGTATCCGAGATTGTAAACCTGGCCGATACGCGGGGATTTTCCATTTCACAAGTGGTTTTGCAAGACCAAGCCGCCCAAATGGAAACCCCCGAATCGGAAATACTTACCCGCATGGCCGAAAGCCTGGACGTAATGGGAAAAAGTTCTGAACGAGGCCTGCGCCCTGGCTTAAAATCCGTAAGCGGTCTTACTGGCGGCGATGGATACAAAGCCCACCTGTACGCCCAAAGGGGCAATACCATTGGCGGGGATTTTTGTGCCCAAGCAACGGCATTGGCTTTGTCCATACAAGAATACAACGCCGCCATGGGTAAAATCGTGGCCACCCCCACGGCAGGCTCTTGCGGTATTTTGCCTGCCGGTGTACTTACCATGATGGACCAACGGGGTGTGTCGGAAGATGCGGCTATTCGCTCGCTAATTACTGCAGGTGCTATTGGCATGGTAATTGCCAACGAAGCCAGCGTTTCTGGCGCGCAAGGGGGCTGCCAAGCGGAATGCGGTTCTGCAGCGGCAATGACTGCCGCTGCCTTGGCGGAACTAGCTGGCGGCACAAACCAAATGGTTGCCCATGCCGCCGCATTCGCTTTACAGAATTTGCTTGGGCTGGTATGCGACCCCGTAGCGGGTTTGGTGGAAGTGCCTTGCATATTGCGCAATGCTGGCAGTATTGCCATTGCTATTAACTCTGCGGACATGGCACTGGCTGGTATTGAGAGTATAATTCCCATAGATGAAGTGATTATGGCCATGAACGAAGTGGGTAATCATATGCATGAGAGTTTGCGGGAGACATCCCTTGGTGGGTTGGCGGCTACGCCAACTGGACGAGCTATATTTGAACGGATTTTTGGATAGGCGATTTTTGTGTAAAAATTGCGGCAAAGAATTTCAACTGGTTGGATTTGGTTACCAGTTGAAATTTTTTTTGCGGCGTTTGCTGCATATTGTGAAATTTCGACAAATGGGGTAGTATAATACTTGTATGCAGAACAAATTTGGAGGATGAAAATGGACGTACTTGGCAATATAATTTTGGCTCTAGGTGGCCTGGGGCTACTGCTATTCGGTATAAAAATGGTTTCCACGGGGTTGGAAGTTGTAGCTGGCGATCAGTTGCAGGTCATATTAAAACGCGCAACGGCCAACCGTTTTTTTGCGGCAATTGTTGGGGTAATTGCTACAATTGTTATAAACAGTTCCACGGCGGTGTCAATAATCACCGTTGGTTTTGTAAACGCGGGCTTGTTAAACTTGACCCAGGCCATTGGCGTTTTGCTGGGTATTAACGTTGGCACAACTTTTAGTGCGCAGCTTATTGCTTTTAGAATTGACGCGTACGCGCCTGTTTTCATATTCATCGGCGTTCTCATGCATTTGTTTGTAAAGAAAAGGCTGATACGCAATATAGGCTATGCCGTACTTGGGTTTGGTATTTTGTTTTTTAGTATCACGGTTATGAGTGACGCGCTTAGGGTGTTCCGTACACATCCTGCGTTTTTGGATATGATATCTGCCATATCTAACCCGCTTCTCGCGCTTCTTGTAGGCTTTTTGTTCACTGTTATTATCCAAAGTTCGTCGGCGACTATGGGTCTTTTGGTTACAATGCATATTAGTGGTGTACCCATTCCGTTCCAAACTTCGGCATTTATTATTTTTGGCGCAAATATTGGTACAAGCATTACGGCTGTAATATCGTCTATTCCCGCAAGCCGAGACAGTAAACGAACGGCCTTGTTTCATATAACATATGACATTATTGGTAGTGTTGTTTTTGGTACGCTAATACTGCTTGTGCCAGGCATTTTAGTCTGGTTCCAAACAACGTGGGTAGAAACTTATACGCAAGTGGCAATGTTCCATACACTGTACAATGTTGCTACGTTACTTCTTCTTATATCATTTGTGCCGCTGCTTGCTAAACTTATGCAAAAAATCATCCCGGTGCGTGCAGACGAGGCGAAACAAATGCACGAGCGGAGGTTAATTTACTTGGATACTAAGAGGGCGCAAGTGCCTTCCCTTGTGGTTATGAACGCCCATTTGGAAATATGCCGCATGGGCAAAATAGTTGATGAAAACTTGAACCTTGCACTAGAGTCGTTTTTCGAACGGAGCGTGGATAAGGCTAACAAAGTGCTGGAAAATGAAAAAACCGTGGACTTCCTGCACCAAAGTATTACTGATAAATTGGTGGAAATTACAAACAAGCGGATGTCCGCAGGCGACTCGAAACGGCTTGGTGATATGTTTGTAGTTTTGTCGGACATCGAGCAAATTGGCGACCATGCGGAAAATATAGCTGAATATGTGCTGGCTATTGCCGATACAAAAATTAAGTTTTCCGACATGGCAATTGAAGAACTGCAAACTGTGGCGGCGGCCGCAACAGGGCTTGTGGCAAAGGCACTGGAGTCATATGAAAAACAAGACAGAACTCGATTGCAAGAAATACAGCAACTGGAAGACAAAGTTGACGAATTGGCGGCTTTGTTTGTGAAAAACCACTTCAAACGCCTAAAGGCGAAGGAGTGCAAGCCCAAGAGTGGCGTTGTGTTTATGGATGTAATTAACGATTTGGAGAAAAGCGCGGACAACGCGGAGCGGATTGTGTTGTCGTTGTAGGAAGCCGTACAAATTCAACTGGCCTTTTATCGGCCAGTTGAATTTTTTTTGCCCGGGGCTATAATACATAATAGTACAATTCTAGGAGGTATTCCCCATGGTTCGACCAAAAATTTCTGTTGTAATCCCGGTGTACAATCGCACGGATGAACTTCGCAAAACATTGGACTCGCTAATTTACCAGACTATCCCCGCAGAGCAATTCGAGGTTGTCATCGCCGACGATGGTTCTGCTGAAGATGTGAAGGCTGTTTTGACGGAATACCCACAGCTTCAAATAAAATACGCTCACCAGCCCGACGAAGGCTATCGTGTTGCAGCCGCCCGCAACCTTGGCGCGGCGCAGGCGGAAGGCGAAATTATTGTTTTTAGCGATAATGGAATTGTATTTTCTACCACGGCTCTCGAGCGGCACGTGGCAAACCACGATGCAAATGGCGAAACATTTGTTGTGCTGGGCAATATGTACGCCACAGCAAGCGGTATCGACCAGGACTTGGCGCTGGAAATATTGGAGAATAACGACATTGATACGGCCATAGAAAAATTAAAAGCGGAAAATATAACCGACGGGCGTGAGCCAATGTTTGTTAGAGATGGGCAAGATGTATCTGCGTGGTTTATCCCATGGCAAGCGTTTTGGGGCGGGCATTTTTCCGTTAATTCGGCATTTGTTAAAAAGCACGGTATCCACTTTAACGAGACATTCACATTTTGGGGCTGTGAAGATATTGAGTACGGCATACAGCTATATGACGCAGGTGCTACGTTGTGTTTTTGCCGAGATGTGGCAGTAGCACATTATCCAGAGCCAAGCAGCGTTGCATTAAAAGAGCTAACGAGCGAAGAATGGAAAGAAAAACATACAAAACCAAGGCAACATATAGTGTCGCTGTACCCAGGCCGTAGAGAAATTGAAGCATGGGTGGAACTTGGCGGAAGAATAAACACAGCGGAAAAACGAGCCGAGTACTATAAAAATAAGGGATGGGACGTAGTATGAAAAATCCATTCCTGCGCCTGTTGCGTGATAATAAACGCTACTGGCCCGGGCTTTTACTTATGACACTCCTGGCTTTTTTGGCAGGAATATTCAAAACCCGTGCCGCAACCCTTTGGGGCGAAGCCGTGGACTATGGCGTGGGCGGCCAATTCGATTTAATGCGGCTTGCGGCCTTTGGTATGCTGGGGTTCATCGCCCTAGACGGACTCCGCACCGCCTTGCATTACACAGTCATCGGCCAGGTTACAGAGCGTATGTTTAGGGGCATTAGAATGTCCCTTTTTTCGGTTCTTTCCATGGCGGATACAGCAACATTGGAAAACAAAACACGCTCTGGCGACATAGCCCTTAGAGCCTGTGAAGATACGGAAAGAATGTGTGACCTAATGGCAAACAACCTTGGTCATTACTCTCGCCTAGTTTTTCAGGCGGTTTTTGCCATTGTTGTGTGCCTTTTACTTAGCTGGCGGCTGGCAATTGCGTATTTTATTTTGTTGCCAATTTCCATTTGGCTGCTTGGGGTGGTGAGCAGGCCTTTGCAGCGTTTGCAAGCGGGCGCGCGGGGCGACTCTGGGCGGTCGGCAGACATTGCCACAGGTGCACTGGCGGGCATTTCTTCCGTAAAAATATTTCAGCTTGAAGGAGAAATGGACAAGCAGTTTGCAACCCACGTGGATGCAGCGTATGAGCGGGGCGTAAAAGCCAGCCGCATTGGCATGGGCATGACAACGATTAAATATGTAGTAAGTGTTTTGCAGACGCTGGTGTTGTTTATTGTTGGCGCGTGGCTGGTTTCTCGCGGGTTGATAACAATCGGCGCGGTTATGGCGTTTATTGCGCTAGCGGTGTATGTGACCGAGGCCTTTGGCCTGGCAGATACAATGATTGTTCGTGTAAAAGAGGCGATTACCCTTTCTGGGCGGCTATATGAAGTTTTGGATTTGCCACGGGAAGAGCAAGGCGACGGGGCTGTAGTTCCTATGGAGTCGGGCGAGTACGTAAAATTTGCGAATTTGAATTTCGCATACTCATCACAGAATAGGTCTGCACGAAATGCGCACGCAAGCGTGCTTAATGTTACAACCAGCGAAGCTATGGTTTTGAACGGCCTAAACCTAAGCGTGAAAGCCGGGCAAAAAGTCGCTATTGTAGGAGCAAGCGGCTCTGGTAAAAGTACGGTGATAAAGCTAATTTGCAGATTGTACAATAGCACAGGCAGTGGCGAGTTTACACTTTTCGGCGCAGACGGCACGCAAATAAGCCTGCACGACTTGCGGCGTGAACTGGCTCTGGTAAGCCAAGAGCCGAGCCTGTTTGAAGACAGTATTTTGGAAAATGTACGATACGGGCGGGTTTCCGCTACAGAAAGTGAAATTATAGACGCGTTAAAAGCCGCAAACCTGTGGAATTTTGTATCTACTTTGCCTGATGGCATTCATACGAAACTTGGCGAGTTCGGCTCTCAGTTATCGGGTGGCCAGCGGCAGCGTTTGTCCATTGCGCGGGCGTTGGTAAAAGACGCGAAACTAATTTTGCTAGACGAGGCAACAAGCGCGCTGGATACTCAAACAGAGCAGGAAATTCAAGGCGCACTGGACGTTTTATTAGAAGGCCGCGCGGCGGTAATAGTTGCCCATAGGTTAAGCACGGTACAAAATGCAGATTATATTTATTGCATAGAAAGCGGTACAGTAGTAGAGGAAGGCACGCCAGCGGAACTTTACAATAAGGGCGGTTACTACACGCAAATGTGCCAAATGCAGGGGATAGCTGTATGAGAAATATAAAAATATTCTTCCGAATATTCGGATACATGAAACCGGTGTCGCGCAAGTACATTGTCGGTTCTGCCCTGGCGTCGCTGGAACTCCTCATGCTGTTTTCCATCCCAGTTGTAAACAGAATGCTGGTGGAAATGATAACAGGCGACCCAGCAAGTACAGGCACGGTTCGACACATCACCCTGATAATGCTGGGGCTTTTGGCACTAACACCGCTGGTGGCCATTGGACGGCATTGGCAGGGTTTGTGTGCCCAAAAAGCGGCGGACAATATGAAAAAAAGTCTATTCGCTCACATAATACGCCTACCTATAAGCGGCATAACAAAACGCCAAACAGGGGACTATTTAGTGCGGGTTACAAGCGACGCCAATAGGGCGGGTAATCTGTTTGGCGGTTATGTCATACTATCGCTATTACGCTTTATTGTAGTAACAGCCGTTGCCATGACCATACTTGTGGTGGTGGACTGGCGCATTGCGGTGCTTGCGGTGGTGTATAACTTGGTGTGTTTTGTAGTATCGCTATTTTTGAACCCGCTGGTAAACAAATTAGAACGAGGCGCACGGCAGGAAATTGCCGCATCTTCCAATGTTGTGCTGGAAACAATGCGGTCTATGCCAATTGTGCGGGTGTTCGCGCTGGCTCATGTCTTGGCGGAAAAATATCGAGTGCGTTGCGAAACAATCAGGCAAAAGCGGTCGAAGTTTCGTGCAGTAAATGGCATAACTTTTGGCGTTGTGGATTTCTTTTCGTTTTCGGCGCAAGCGGTTGGCTTTATTGCGGCCATTTTCCTGCTGGCGCGGGGGCAAATGGCACTTGATGAAGCTGTGTTTACGGCCAGTTTAATGGCTCTTGCGTCTGATGCCATGCTGCGGCTTTCTACATTTATATTGTTGGTTCAGCCGTCTTTGGTTGCGGCAGACCGAGTGTTTGAAATTGTAGACGAGCCATTAGAGGGCGTTAGCAGGTTGGAAGAAGGGCATGACGCAATTGTCACTTTGCGAGATGTTTCCTTTTCATACGATGGTGGAAAAAATGTAGTGGAAAAAATTAACCTAACGGTAAAACCGGGCGAAAATATTGCAATTATAGGCAGTTCCGGCAGTGGAAAGACAACGCTGGCGCAAATAATAGCGACATTGTACAAGCCAACAGAAGGGGAAATTTGCTACTACGGCAATGTGAAAGACGCACGGGATTTGATAGCTTACGTCCCACAAGAGCCAGTTTTGTTTGACGGAACGGTTTCAGAAAATATCGCATATGGCAAGCAAAATGCCACTGTAGAGGAAATAAAAAAAGCCGCGCAAAAAGCAGGGCTGGAAGAAGAAATATTGGAAGCCGACGTAGGCGAACGGGGTGGTCAACTATCTGGCGGCCAACGCCAGCGGGTAGCAATTGCCAGAGCTTTCATAAAAAATGCGCCGCTGCTTATTTTAGATGAAGCCACCAGTGCACTGGACAGCGATACAGAGGCGCAGGTGCAAGAAAGCCTGGATGTTTTAATGCGTGGGCGGGCAAGTATAACAATTGCCCATAGACTGTCCACAATTCAAAACGCGGATAGAGTTTTGGAGATGGAAGACGGCAGGTGGAAACAGTAGTGCACGCAGTGCTTGATATTGTGTGGCATATAACATACAATATCAATGAAGGGAGATGGTTTTGTGAAAACAACCGCAATAACTTTCCGCATGGATGAAGAACTGAAGAACCAGACAGAAGCGACTTTAGATGAGATTGGCTTAAATATGTCGGCAGCATTTACAGTGTTTGCAAAAGCGATAGTGCGAACTGGCACAATTCCCTTTGAGTTGACCACTGACCCATTTTACCGAATAGACAATCAAAGAGAGCTTTCGCGAAGGATAGAACTTTATGAATCCGGTAAAACAAAAGGAGAATAAAAAATGAAAACACGCACCAGATACGCACCAAGCCCAACAGGCTTTATGCACGTGGGCAACTTGCGCTCTGCCCTTTACGAGTACCTTATCGCCAAGCACAATAGCGGTACGTTCCTCCTTCGTATAGAAGACACAGACCAAGACCGCTATGTTGAAGGCGCGGCGGACGCTATTTTTGAGACACTTCGCCTAACAGGGCTTACGTTTGACGAAGGCCCGGGTATCGGCGGCGACTACGGCCCGTATATCCAAAGCCAGCGCAAAGAAAATTACCTGCCTCGCGCAGTGGAACTTGTGGAAAAAGGCCACGCGTACTATTGCTTCTGCGCAAAAGACCGCCTGGACACCCTGGCCGACGAGCGCGGTATAAAAAAATACGACCGCTTCTGCCACAAGCTAACGAAAGAAGAAGTAGCTGATCGCCTAAACGCAGGGGGCGAATATGTTATCCGCCAGTTAATCCCCGAAGGGGCGACTACTTTCAACGACGAAGTTTATGGCAGCATAACCATCGAAAATAAGGAGCTGGAAGACCAAATCCTGATAAAATCCGACGGTATGCCAACATACAATTTCGCCAATGTAATAGATGACCACGACATGGCAATTACCCACGTAGCGCGGGGCAGCGAGTATCTTACCTCCACGCCAAAATATGTTTTGCTGTACAATTCCTTGGGCTGGGAAGTACCAATTTTCGTGCATTTGCCACTGCTGCAAAACGAAAATGGCCAAAAATTGGGCAAGCGTAACGGAGCAATCTCTATTCCTCAGCTAATTGAAATGGGCTACCTGCCTGCGGCAATTATAAATTATGCAGCACTATGCGGTTGGAGTCCGCCAGATAACAAGGAAATTTTCGCCTTGGCCGATTTGGAGAAAATTTTCGAGCCGAAAAACATAAGTAAATCCCCATCTACATTCGACATGGTAAAACTCACCTGGGTAAACGGCGAGCATATAAAAGCCATGCCAGAAGAAGTGTTTGCAGAGCTTGCTCTGCCACATTTGCAAGGGACTGTAAAAAATTATACCGACTATGCAAAGCTGGCCAAAATCACCCAATCTCGCGTGAGCTTTATTAAAGACTGTGGCGAGCTGGTGGATTTTATAGACGAACTACGGGACTATGATATCGAACTTTTCACCCATAAAAAGATGAAAACTAACCCGGAGGTTGCGGCGGAAGGGCTAAAAGTGGCTATTGCCGTTTTGCAAAACCTGGATAACTGGACGCACGACGGTTTGGCGGCCGCCATAACCCAAGCAGCAGAAACGGGCGGCCTATCCAAAGGCCAGGTTATGTGGCCTGTGCGCACAGCACTGTCTGGCAAGCCAACCACACCCTGCGGCGCAACCGAAATTTGCGAAATACTAGGCAAGGAAGAAACCCTGCGCCGCTTGGAAGTAGGGCTTGCAAAATTACAATAATATCCCAATTGTGTTAAATTCCTAGGAAAAAGTCCTAGAACTGTTCATAGTGCTTTGTCCACGCCAAAGCGCTATACTATGTTCAAGACAAAGGCACACCGCCTATGCACTGTATATGCGCCCGCAATCGTCAAATTGTAGCTCAATCCCTGCGTTTTAGCCGGCCACTAAACACCTGCATATTTGTTGTCACCATTTGTCTTGGGAAAAGTTATGCTTGCTTGCAGTAAAGACCAAACCTTGCCGCAAAGAAACACGCGCGCAGCGGTATTGGTGCGGTCTGTAGTTTATTGTAAGTGGGATGTATCTTTTCCAAACGGCATTGGCTGCTGTAATATATGTAGGCCGTGGCAAAGCATCCGTAAGCGTCAAATAACCCTACACCAATCCGGCACCCCATCCGCCCACGGCAAAAGCGCCTCTATATTAGCCGCCGCCGATAACCCTGGCAAAGTTTCCAACAAAAATTTCAAATACTGAAAGGGAATAAGCCGATTCTCTTTAGCAGTTTCAATAATCGAAAACATAGCAGAACTGGCCTCTGCCCCATCTGGCGTATTAGAGAAAAGCCAAGCCTTACGCCCTTGAACAAAAGGTTTCACAGAGCGTTCACAGCGATTGTTCGAGATTTCAAGTCGTCCATCAAGATAAATATTGTTTAGGTAAACTCGCTGATTTTTAGCATAAGTGACCGCCTTGCCAAGTGGATGCTGCGGCAAAGCCTTGCCAGATAAATCGTCAACCCACGAAAAAAATGCATCCGAAATAGGCTTAGAGAGTTCCAGCCTTTTTTCATAACGCTCCTCATGTGTTAGTTTGGCAAATTTTCGCTCGTTGTCGAAAAGTGCATTGATATACGCCATGCTGGTCTCTGCGTCCGAGCCTTTGCGCTTGTGTTCAGGGATACTCTTCCAATGTTCCTCCCAGTACCGACGGGCGTGCGCCCAACATCCAACGATAGTGATATCCTGCGGAAGATTGTGATACAC
>Ga0123355_10004193_pt1 | contig 20947 bp, 11 predicted proteins | sample TergutEmb28metaG_3_FD_89872 | JGI IMG/M metagenome (GOLD analysis project Ga0123355, IMG submission 89872) | Embiratermes neotenicus P1 segment gut microbial communities from Petit-Saut dam, French Guiana - Emb289 P1 | ecosystem: Host-associated > Arthropoda: Insects > Digestive system > Gut ...
ACATACGCCGCAAACTACGGATTACAGGCATACTAGACAAGATAGATGAATACAGACGGAACTGGCTTTCACACTTGCAAAGATTGCCACAAAACTGAATCCCTTTGAAATCATACCACTACAGACCACAAGGAAGGAGAACAACTGGAAGATCGAAGAAGCGTTGGCGCGAGCAGCTGTAACTCTGGAGACGGAACGGATCAAATGGTCCGATCCTTGATGTTTATGATGATGATGATATTAAATTTATGGTTAAAATCTGACAGAAATAAATAACAATGTCATGACGTACATGTGTGTTACTGGTCTTCATAATGGAGACTGTTTGCTTCAAGTTACGGACAGGGGCCTAAGAAAACTGTAACATCTAAACAGGCGATAGATTCTGTAAGTTACCTTTTGAAATCTAAGAAATAAATGACGGTATGAAAGCCTCGCCTATTAAAAGGAAACTGTAGGAAACAGGATATCTCGCCCTTTACGAAAGTAGTACCGCAAAAACATAAATCGTCACAAAGAGAAAAATGCAAGTAATATATAATTCGTAAATTTCGACGTTCACGAGGGATGTAGAGTCTACAATTACCGAACAAAAAATTAAGAACATGAATATAATAGGCTTATATCCTAATATTCTAAAACAAAGATATTTGCCATGCATTTATGGTGCTTTGAACGTTTCCACAAATAGCAGGAACAATAGCAATACGACACCGAAAGTGTCATTTCCTCTAAGGAAGAGAAGCCAATTCTTTATTGTATTGCACAACTACGTGGAATTGTAGCGAAATACAGCTGCACGATTGACACAAATTAATACCGATATATAAAACTGAAATACATATTTGCGTAATGCGAAGAAATAAAACCGTTAAAAAATTTATTCTTTAACATTAAAATTTATTCCATTGGATTACTTTCAAGACAGTTGAATAACTCGCACTTTCTCCATCAGATAAGGTTACAAAACACTTAAGTTAGACATAAAGTTCGGCATTTCTTCCATATTTAAGGCCACCATGAAACTTAAAACAAGTTATCTGGCTTTATGTAAAAAGGATCTAATCACAGTGTTTGAATACTAAAGTTCATTTTGCGTAAAAGTTGTACATATCCACTTATTTATTTCATTAGTTTCAAATATGTAACGACTTGATATTTTAAAATTACGATTTAAACTTTAAGTCTGAACTCACAATCTTGATATTGGGTGTTGAAAAACAACCAAGGCTGGCTGAATGTACTTAATATGTTTCTTTTCATTTACTAAAAGCATTAACCAAACAGTTTCAAAGTAGATCAGCGGAACATATTTTAAATGAAACACTTATATCCATTCAGAATAAAATACACACCAATATATTAATAGAAGTGAAAGCTAGCGTAAGTACTTGCCAATATGGTTTTCAATAATAAATGTTGATAATACAGATTACTTTTAATTATATGATACTTAAAATAGGATTTAAAACACAAATTTTAACTTCATAAGGGGTACGAGAAGAAATAGAGTAGATTCTTATGCATTAGCGTATGTTTGAGTTGCGTCTAAAAATACAGATATCTCGGTTGCAAGTTTTTCATATACAGAGAAATAGCATTGGTAATAGAACTAAGAAACGGGAAACAAGTCAGCCGAGCTAAGGTGAAACGGCAAGAGAGTTATGAAGCAAACGCAGAAAAACACGAACTGAAAAATGTTATCCTACTCTATATAATATGTGGGCCGGGTAGGTCAGTCGGTATAGCGACTGCCTATGGGCTGGACGGTCCGGGATCTAATCCCGGTGGGGACGAGATTTTCCGCTTGTCCAGACCGGCCCTGGGGCCCACCCAGCCTCCTGTAAAATGGGTACCGGGTCTTTCCGGGAGGTAAAGTGCGGCCGCGGCGTGCTGCTGACCACTCACCCCCTCCTAGTGTCGCGGTCATGGAAGAGTAGAGATATACCTCTACCCACCCTCTGGGCCACACCGGGCCTGTAACGGGATCACTTTACCTTTACCCTATATAATATAACAAACTCAAAATTTACCCAACAATAAGAAACAACAATATTAAAATTAATGTTAATCACTTCTTAGAAAAAAACCACGAAGTCAAAGCAAGAACTTAAATCATCGAAATTTATAATACATTAAAACGAAGAACCCGATCAAATTAAAGAGATAATAGAATATTTCAAATAATAAATACGTAACGAAAGACGTAACAAGATAAAATTACATTAATACACGAACATAGTAAAATACAATGAAATATAAAATGTTTGGCCGTTGCCATTTTGTCGCTAGACACCTTGCATGATGCTGTAAAAAACAAAACATTTCGTGTTTACTGCGTCACGCCGGTAAGAGCCAGAAGTATCTGTCATGTCATGTCTTTTCCATTCCTTTGACTATGAAATTAATGTAATTAAGATTGAAGCAATTCAGATTGTGTTTATTTCTGAATATTGAACACCTTAAACCCGAACCTAGCTGGTGAGCTCAAACAGCAAATATTCTGCTTTCTGTTAAAAAATTTCCTGTTTCGAAACTGGCTGGGTACGGAATATTCGACACTTTTTTTGTGGTTTTACTCAGTATTTACAGGAAACTGCTGGGATGGAACCCTAAATAAAGCCAGCGAATTTTGCTTCCACATTCACATAAAATTGTAAAGCTGTGGTTTGTGACTTAAGGATAAGGCATTAAATAGTTTGTCAGCGCACATATATAATATTGCACATTCAGTAATAAGTTATATGTCATCTTAATTTGCACGTTTGTATGAAGTAAACTAAGTGTACCTGTAGACGATTACCAGAATATTTACGCAGTTGCAAGTATTCAGAGACACAGCATTTGATCAAATTCGTATTGTACAAGCAACGTGGAATTTGTTTCCCTCATATTAATTATTTTGAAAAGGGCTTATTTCTTTTGGTCAGTAATCGTGATTTTCAAATTACTTTGTCATAACTGCAGTTTGGCACCCTGCTGTTTGAAGACTTAAGAGAAGAACAAACTTTGAAATATCTACTGCACATTTCAAGAATATATTCGTTCTCTTATCGCTTTAAAGAAGCAACTCACAGTTTTATTTCTAGCTGCGCAGTCCGTGAAAAATTTCGAGCAATGCCATTCGTCGCCAGAGAAGTGATTTATTTTTGTAAAAAGGAGCTTAGAAGCACAGTTTAAGATGGCGGGTACTTTAACTTTCTTCTCTGTGATGCATAATTCTTTGCATGATATAGAAAAAGGTTTCCCTCGCAGTGAAAGAGGCAATTATTTTGAAAAAGTGGTACTGAGCAGTTTTTAGTGAAGTAAACAGTTGTCATTGAGTGCTAAAAGAAAACACTCGAGAAACTATCAGAAGATCATATAAATTAACGTCAGTTTGACTAAATTGATTGGATATACAACAATCCCATCTTAATAGTTCTTAATAGTATAATACTTAGGCTACTACGTTCAGAGAAATGAGGTTGCATTTGACAACCTGTGCGACAAATCAAAATCTTTTTTTTTTCTGTTTTTAGAACTCTGTAAATTTTCAAAGCTTTTGCAATGAAAAATTCCAGAACTGCAACTACTAGTTGCCACATGTCTGTCTGTTGACCCAAACATAAATCAGTCCGTCGGCGTATGGAACCTCATCATCCGTAGGACATTTATTGGAGCGAGGAAACCTTAGAAAAGGACATAGTGGAAGACAAAAAGTGTTCTGTGCTTAGTACTACTTTTTTAAAACCATAGGTTTTCTATATGGTTAAATACATCGGAATTTTATGCTGTGTAGAGTCAACAACACACGAGCAAGTTAGAAGTATGTATTTCAGTTACACGTGAAAAATTATAATTAATTGCTACCCTCTCAATATGATGGAAGTAAGTTCAGTGTACAGCTTCTTCCGTGATCAGGTTTGGTTTTTAATATAAATTCGCCAGCATAAACACAATTTCTTACTCTTATTTGCCATGCAGAAAGTGAAGTAACTCATACCAATAACTACACAACTCAAGCAAACACAGTTATGCAGCAAAACACCTGAGAATATAAAATTTTCGGAAAATACATTGTTTTGGGCGTTAGCAACTGATGGAAAATATTCTTTTCCCTTTTCCTTCTTTACTTTCTTTCTATCTCTCTTTTTTTCCTTTACATATTCTCCATCTCAAAAAACGACTGTTATTTGATGTGTTGGAGAAATTTCGGCCAAATTTCGAGTAGGCTGCTTCAAGTTTCATACCGCCAAAGTTTGACTGTTATTACAAACTTTGTAGTTAATTTCTATTCACTTTTCATGTTTACTGCTTTCTGGATTCCTGTGTCAATTTAATTAAACGGGTTGTTGTAAAGGTTTTTCTGAGGTGCAAGAACAAAATTCGGGTCCAGGCTGCATTTTGAGGCTTCTGCATCGTACACAATCAGACAAGGGCACCCTGTAGAACTCCTCTGCAAGAGTGAGCAGTTCTTCTCAGGGCTGCTTTCCAGACAACACACAGCACACATTAAGAACGAACATTCAAGCCGTCAGCGAGATTTGAAACGGCGATCCCAGCCATTGTGCAATCGCAGACCGAGGGCTTAAACCGCACGACCACGGGTATCAGGTTTTGTTCTAAATGGACTATATAATAATATTAATTAATAATTTTGCATTTTCGTGTAATAGTGGACTTTTTGTAAAGATATACATAGCTAACTTTCCTCCAGCAACGCTGTTTCATTAATAGCTTTACTAGTATATGTCTTGCGTACTCCAAAAATATATTTTACACACAAAAATGAAAAATGTAAGTAATAGTGATTAATATCCAAACTCCGCAAGGAGCTAAACCTATTACTTTCTTCCCATCATTTTGTTACTTATGTCCAACTGCAGGACATACAATTACTTGTTCATATCTGAAACTTACTCCCGTCTTCTGTTAGTACGGAAGTAACAAATCACTTAACAGTTAACTCTAGTTCCATTACGTTTCGTTTTAACAGTCGTTACTTGTAAATAACTCGTTATTTACAAGCATTTCCTTGCGTGTCTCTACTCACTGACTGCCTTTGGTCTGGCCGCTTTGATTCTTCTTGAGATCAAACAGACACATAACGCTTTCGACCACAGAAGGCTAGTAGTCAGACGGAAGATTCCCCATACCTTGAATCGTATGACATATCACGAACATTCCTTCCATGATCAACTCCAGTCCACCGCCGGGGTAGTTTCAAATATAACCGTTAAAGTGCTGTCACGGTTCAGTATTACCCCCCCCCCCCCCCCCCTTCACGAATTCCCATTCAACCATACCACCACACTACATGCCGGCTCTGATGCACTCTATACTGGATTATGTGCTGGCATCCCCTCGAAACTTCGTATTACTCAACCATCCAGAGGCGACAGTATAATATTCAGCGGCTGAATTATCCGGAATATTTGACCTGAGATTTCTGGTTTACGCGACAATGAATATTAAGTTTGTGGTGTTCTCTGTTATGACATCGTAAGGTCTTGCATTTATTTATCAATGTTTCAGATGTACCTACTGTGTTCGTAATGACGTAGTTTCGCAACCAAAGAGTTTAGTGCAGTTTCTTGTATCTCGTACGGATGACAGTTGTTTGACCAAATTTTATATTCCATAAAATTAAATAAGGCTTATAGTCTTTAGACGAATGTAAATTCACCTACGTTTAAATTAATCATACTTTTCACAATTACACTTTTTTATTTCTGTTTTTATACGATAACATTTCACTTTCGGAGCACGTATAAGATAGTGGGAATAATAAAGTGAACAACGTACCTGGTGATATCAAGGGAGTACAGCTGGGACTGCACCAACAACTTATTTCCAGTTTGCTAAGTATCTTCGGAAAACGAAACCCCTGGGTCGGCATTTTGAAGATTTTCCAAAGAAAAATTTCAAACGTATTAGCTTATTAGGTTCGCAGTGTCTGTCCTTGCCTATTCTGCACTTAAAATGTCGTGGACAACGGTGTCTTTCTTTAAAGGACTTTTTTAGTATTACCAAATTGTATTAATTCATTCCACTCTTCATCAGAATCCAATAAAATAAGGGAGCTTTGCATAAAATTGTATGTGTCTGTACCTATCGCTTAGAAATATCGCCAAAACATGTTAAATATTCCTTGAAAATTAGTCATTTGGAACAAAAATAAAGTGAAATATATATTTTATGACCAATATACTCTTCCTGTATTCCATACTATGCAGTTTTAGATATAACTAAACCCAAGTAACTTCCGTGCTGACATCTTAAAAATTAAGAATTTTGGGTATTTTGTCCGGTAGAAATTCACCATAAGGCATACATTTGTCTAACATTTCCCAATTGTATGAAGGTCGGTATTATTGGAGCGATGGGGCTCTTACTGTGCGTATATATCCTAACGTGTTCAAAGATTTCCCTGTGACTAAGCACCACGTCATTCTTAACGTCACAGAAAATGTCAGGACCATATATCGGTCACCAGAACAAGGATGCCAGATACACACTGGAAATGAGCCTGAGTGGCCAGAGCCGACTTAAGATGTGGTGGCGAAGAGAAAAATGTCACTGTCTTGTCCTGTGAGAAGTGGAGCTTGCTCAGATGTAGCGAGGCGTGTTACTGTCTACGTCTGAGCTGGCCAGATTGGTTGGCTTCACATCCAGTCGGCCTTACCCGTACCCGCTTCACTGGAGGCTAGGTAGAACCCGGAGCCAGTGTCGGCATTTCATATAAGCCTCTCTTTGCCGAGGATCGAACCATTTTCCTTCGGATGTCCAGCCCGTCACCTACTCAATATAACAGCAGATTATACATGCTGTTAACACTTTAATATTCCAAGATCAGGCAACCAATCCTAACTCACTGACAACTGATACTTCAAAGAGATCATAAACTTTTTTTTTGTGATAGTAGCCACATCCCTTCATTTCATGGACATTTTCTGACCATCGACAGAGATAAACGTGACAACATAAAAATGTAGGTCTCTGGGGAAAGAGAGAGAGGCTGATCCAATAAGCAGCGTGTCGTATAGCTGGAATTACCGATATTGCAAGTAAAGCTGCCAAAGTGTAACTGTTATTGGGTCACATTATTGCAGCCAGCAAGAGCGGAAAATGCAAATAGAACTAAATGCAAGAAGCAGACTCCGTCCGAAATATTGGGTTGCGGATTTAATTTTTACTTTTTCGTCTACATCAGTAAAAAGTTTTCTTGTCCTACTTTTTGGTATATTTAATGAAGTATACTACTAATACATTCATAGTGTGTGACAACATCGTGTAAAGATGTGCTACGCGTGAAGTTTTATTCGAGTGATCAAAAAGAATGTGTGACACTTATGAGACAGAAAAGAGGCGAATACAGGGCTTTGGTTGAGAAACTTGAGGGAATAAGGGCACTTTGAAGATCTAGATATAGATGAGAGGATAATATTAAAACAGACCTTCAAGTAATAGGATGAGAGAACGAAGTGCATTTATCTGGCTCAAAAATTGGGACGCTAATGAAATTTTGGGGAATTTCTTGAGTAGGTTAGGAAACATTAGCTTATAATGAAGAAATCTGCTACAAGACGGTAGTAAATAAGTTAATTAATGATAAAGTAAGTTAGTTATTTAGTTAATAACGTCAAATTATAAACTTTTTTAAAAACAAAATGGACAAATTATCGACGATTTATTCTCTTGAAGAACATATACAACACCTTTATTTGCATGATTGCTGCAATAGGGTCTGTCAACCCAGAAATGGAGTGCTGGCTTGACTCGAGTTTCTGTCTGTGGCAACACAAATCATATTATAGCTAGCATCTTGTCTGGAGAAGAAAACATAGAAAGACATGAATATATATATATATGTATATATATGTGTGTGTGTGTGTGTTTGTATGTGTATGTGTGTAATAAACAGATTTCAGATCCCTGAATACCATACAACACGCTTCTGCGGAAATTGTCATGGAGTGACTCAGAAAGGGTACAAATATTGTCTTTCTCGTGATATTCACTTTCCGGACATAAAATCGAGGCCGATAATTCCAAATTACGACACAGAAAGACAACAGCTATGCAGAGACTGGCCTTCTCCTTCCTTCTGTATCACCGCAATTCTAAGCATTCCAACCACTATTTCAGAAGTGTCCAATTTCAATACCATAAAAGCTATGCTTTTCTTACATATCTTTGACATCCAAGTTCACATTATCATTTCGTGTTTTCCAAAATGTACCTACCCTTCGGGTTTCACTATTAAAATTTTGTCTGCATCTCTTCTCTTTTTCATGCGTCCAATTAGTCCAAATAGTATCGTAATTCGGAGTTTGATAAAAATTTGTTTTATGCAAAATGAAAAGTATGAATCGAACTTTAGGGTTGCGAGATTTCGGGTCCTCATAAATGTGTCACTGAGATTTCAGGTCTTCTGGGATGTAAACCTGTGTTTTGGGGTGAGTGGTTCCCGTCATTTCGAAAAAGCGAGGTCTCTTCGCAACATTTCGAAACACCCAGCCACACAGCGTCACATAGCAGAAAACCTAAAACAGTACCGCTACAGTTGATTAACTCTACCTGCAACAGGTTCCTACCTGCAGTGAATTCAAATCGTTGTAAATAATGAAAACAGAGCTGTGAAGAAAGCCTTTGAACTATTTTTGTTTTAAGCTGTAATGCAACTTTCCTGTCTGGTTTATTTAAAGTTGTTCCCTTAGATTTCGAAGCTGTATAAAACATCCACACTCTGATTGCTTCTCCTGGGTTGCAGTTACCAGCGTAACATCTCCGCATTGTGATGGATTCAGCCCGCTCTCCTCAAAGTGTTACATTTGTCATTCGGATTGTAGCCTGCTGAGTGGAATAGCTTTCAGCTAACTCATTTTCTCTTTCTCTGGATCTAAACTTCTTTCCACTTTAATTCCATTCAGTGTCGTACTGGTTAAAGTGGTCGTTTTGCCGAAGGTTGAGGAAGAAAATGATCGCTGTTGAATGCTTACTATCCTTGTGGTTCAGTTTTACATTATTGGCCCTGATGAAGATTATTCTGCCTGAAATTCTCATAATTTTATCAACTTTACGGAAGAAGTTATAAGAAAGAACAATACTTCTGCATTCTCTTCGGTTGACACAGCACACACCTGCTCATTCATTTGTACAGCAGATAAGGACACTCCAAACATTTCGGTATAAATAGCGTTGAATGGTGTCGTGTGATCAGTAATGAATTTAAAATAGTGTGGCAAAAATGGCCGTTTGCTTAATCTGGGGTACTCTCACCTATTTTGCTGGATGAAACGTTAAATTCCACGAAAAGCCTCCATCAGAACATTCAGTGCCACAAATGGAATCCGAAGTTCCAGGATACAAATTAGAAAGTTGAACCTTCTGCTGAATTCGGCGGTGTTTAATAGTTTTATATTCTTCACTTTCTATGTAATACATAGCCTTACGAGTAACCTGGTTAAGTGATTCAGACTGTCCATTTGTTCCCATTTCTATACGAAACTGTATTATAACTGGGGACGCATTTTCCTTTGAAGTGATCTTATTAATTCCTAGCCAGCAAAAGGTGTGTAAAAAACTCAGTTCAACAACAATTTCGCTAAGATCTTTATAACTAATGTACAGACTCCGCCAGGGTGAGGGTTCCCCACTAGATGTTAGCTGGAGAAACCCTACTGGTGCATGACCTAGTGTGGCTAAACCTATTCTCGCCCTTACATTCCGTATTTATCGCTAGTCTGCCAACAGACGGTTTTATCTATTATTACTAAGTGTCTCACAGAGGTGCTGATGATGAGTCCCGGATTCCAGGACACCACGTCCTGTACACTTCCATGTTAGTATTGACGTTTCGGACGAGCTTGTTACAATCTATCTTCAGGTCATTTCAAGAAGAACCTCTTCTTTTACATTAATACCATTCTACATAGCGACATTTCCAGAAGACATCTTCTCGTAAATAATGTAATGAAATACTTTAATTGGTCAACACAAACGGAAGATTCTAAAAGTGAAAACTTCAATGGAAGCGTTGGTGTGCGGTTTCTTCTACCTAGTATTATTTTTCCACATCTACAACTGCGTATGAGAAGGTCGAGAGAGGCTACTGATTATTCTGTTTATGAGTAGAGCAGTAAGTTTATAAACCAATCGGAGTGTAGAATATCGGGTACGAAAGAATTATTAGTATTTAATATCTTATTCTTTTATCATGTTAAGGAAATTGCTTTCAATAATTGCGAAAAATTAATAAGCAATTTAGAATTTTCTAACTACAAAAATTTTCGTGCAATCCCTAAAAATTAGCCATTACTTCGAAATATGCCATCCATTCTCCAAATAGAGCGTGAAATGCTCACTTCAATGTTGTCGAAAAATTACAAAGTTGTATAAAATCGTGCAAGTTAAATTTGGCACTTATAATTTATTTGTTGATAGTCATACTGCGATCTGATCATCAAATTGAATTTATACGACTATTCAGCGTTCTATTTCTAAAGCACTCGCTGCCACAGACCTTCTTCGAAATTCTGTTGAAACATTTTGATATTCCCTTATCTTTACGTACTAAATGTGAAAGTGAGTGTACAATTATTGACATGCCTTAGAATTGTATACATATGAAGAAAATATAGTGCAGCAAGGCTTCTAGTTTATTTCTGCAAACAAGAATATATTGTCAAAATCTGGATCATGCCGCAAAGATATGCTCTGTTTAGTTTCAGTGTTTGTGATACTGAAATGTGTTTTCAGTGAGTAGAATTTAGACTGCATATTTGACTGTTTTCGCTGAAAGGCTTTTAGTGACGTCATGCCGTGCCTTAGTTAACTCGAGATATGTTAACTATTATTTCTCCTGGTTTTGGGTGAGGTATGAATTTCTGAAATAAAACAATACATGTATGTGGTTTTTACTGAGCGTTCCCAGAATTCTTTACCTTAGAAAATGCAATTTTGAAGTAATATACAACTATAATTTTAGTTTAATATGTATGTATATACGTACGTACGTATGTCTTTCCTTCCACACACCAATGCTTTGTTGTTGGCGCAGTCGAATAAGCAGTAAAAGAATAATTATGAATTTGAAGAAATGAGAGCAGTAGCTGTAGGGGCGAACATATTTCAAAGTGTAAACCCATAACTTTCTTAGGTGCTCAGAAAAATCAAGATAATCCCTACTGACGATTTCTGGTGCACTGGGCGAAACTGCAAACTGGTAGCAGAGGAAAATGCAGCAGGAATGACTACTATGTTACTAATGTAGACAAAACATTCGAACCTCTCCAGACATTAAACGCCAAAATCTGATGATAACTTAAAGGCGAATAGTCCGAAAACTTTATATGAATCTTTTGTTTTCACTGAAACGGAAATGACATTTATTTCTCAGCTTAAGAAAATATTTCACACTCGCTCAAAAAAGTAAATACACTGCTGTTTTATTACATATTATGTGTGTGTGTGTGTGCGTGTGCGTGTGTGTGAGTACAACGACATTTCATTCGTTTTTATTTCGTCATAAAAGTAAAGTAACTAAACCATATGCACTATAAATAGCAGTACTTATGGCAACCTTACACTAAGGCATCCTGCTGTGATGTGTAAGTGCACAGATGAATAAGATTGTCAGTCCGAACAACAATTACACATTCTTATAATAAAACGAACTAGATGCACTAATTTCTCAAATTTATTTTCGGAATTAAACTTTACATATTTCGGAAAATTTCTCTGTCCTTCATCATAAGTTTTTCACTCTAAACACAGTAATGGTATATGTCACACTGGTTTGCTGACAGCTTGCGTGCAGGATCAGGACGGAACGTCCTGATGCTTTTCGCAAGCTGTCAGCTGTATGAAACATATAAAGTTTTATTCCGAATATAAATTTGAGAAATTAGGGCATCTAGTTGGTTTTAATAAAAGAATTTATCACTATGCACGGTCACCTAAACTTCAAAAACAATTACACATTTTTTTTTGTTAGAGGGTGCCACATTTGTCAACATATTCACCAGTCGTCATCCAACACAGGCCAAAAAATATATATGTGAAAAATAACGTATAGTGGAGTGTATATGTCACGTGTTATATTTCTGTGTACACGTTATAAAATACTTATTTGCAGGAATAATTGAGCATAGCGTTTTATTCTGTGTGTATCAAGTGGATATTTACTTTACAGTGTAAGTTACGTTATTAACCATTTGTGGTAAGAAAGATTGTGTTTTGAATTCAATAATTAGAAGGTGCTAACAGTATACAAAATGTCGTTACCAAAAAATACTGGCAGTTTTGGAGTCCGGGATATTTCAATGCATCATCTTCTTTCCTCGACTCTTCCTTGATATCGTGCTGATGTTAGTTACATCAAGACAATATAATATTTGGGACAAAACTTCAGAACGTCTTCTAAAAGAGGAAGAATTGTAGCAGCGTAAATTCTACAGGGTATTAGGGAACAAGTGTGCCTTCCTCAGTAAATATTCAAAATTCTAAACAAGATATCACTAATTTTGACGTTTTGTTGACCGTGCGTCTCAGTATATTTATCTCAGGAATTAACCAACTTGATGCACAAATTTTTTGTTTTACAATAAGTTTATTTCATACCTCTACATGTTTCGAGCACATGTGCTCGAAACATGTAGAGGCTTGAAATAAACTTATTGTAAAACAAAAAATTTGTTCATCAAGTTGGTTAATTCCTGAGATAAAGATATCACTGTTTGACTTCTATGTGAAACGAATTGCGCACTGCGACAGAATGTATACAATCTTTATTTGTTAGTTATTACGTAAATATTGCTGCCTCTATAAATTCCCCTGGTTCAACACAGCAGATGTTTGCCTCCACCTAAGAAGGATTTTGTTTACTCTTCTAACTACTTCTGAAATCTAGTGGGAAAAGTCACTTTGGTGTTCCGCCCCGGTGCGGGAAAAGGGAGGTTTACTGGTCTCGGATACTTTTAGAGATTGTTTTGGTGCAGTAAAAGACGAAAGCAGTTAATAACGAATCACGAAGAAACGTGTGTTTGTTAATATAATCATATACAAATATTATATTGCTTACAACGGAGAGATGATTATGGCGTTGAAAGGGGTACCAATTAATAATGAGGCAAAGTTTCCTCGAATGTTTGCAGTTATTAAGCCGCTTAAGAAATTCTCTGCATTTGTATACTTATGACATGCATTATTGCATTAACATAAATGCAATATTACAGCCAGAATATATTTACTTCAGAACATGTTACTGTATTGGTAGATTAATGGTAGTTGTCCAGATGATGAGTAGTAAATGAGAGAATAAATGAATGTAAACAAGTACATGCAGGATATCTAAGGACTAAGGACAATATGTTAGGATCTAATTCCAGAGGTAAATCTGAGTCAGAAAAGTTGCATATTCGTCTGTCTAATCCGCAATTGTTATGGAATTGGCACTAGCTGTGCCATCAGGCATGGAAGTAACTACGGCCATCATCTTTTTGTCAACACGTGGTGTGATGTTGTTGGTGGCAAGCTCAGTGAAACAAACACCTTCCCTCACCGTCTGAATTGTGATATTTATGCCAACATTTTACAACACGAACTGTCAGTCCTCTTGGAGGATGCTTCTCTACGAAAACGACGTCATACATACTTCTACTAGCATGACGGAGCGCCGCTTTAATTCCAGCCTGGTCATCAGGCAGTATCTGAATCTTCATTTACTTAAACCATGTATCGGTCGTGGCGTTGCGAAGAATTGGTCACCGAGATTACCGCAGATAAGCGAGATTTGTCACCACATGAGGGCTTATATAATAAGTAATGTTGAATAAGGGAAAAGACATACTTTGGCAATTTATCACAGCTTCAAGAGGCAACAATGCCACTGAAGTTTTTCGAAAGGTTACAGGCTCCATTATCACACGAGCCAGAAAATGTATCCGAACAAATAAGAATCGCTTTAACAGCTTTTATGAGTAGTGAGCTATGTAACCACGCTGCAAATTTACTTGTTAAAATCAATGTCAAAAAATACACAAAGTTCTTCTTTATTTTCTAATTTATTCAATTTAGTCGAAATAATCAGAGCTTCATAAAATGACATTTATGGCTCAGAATAACATCCGGAATTTCAAATGCTAACACATTCCCTATATACGTCATTACAGAATCTGTGTTCCACAAAAACACGGAGTTACACTGGCATGGATGCGTGCAATGAAGGAACCACAACTCATTATCTTTAATTTCAGTCCAGTTAACGCAATTAGAGCCCGATTCCCCAAGATCCACTTTAAAATATTTTTTTTCTGTGTTTTTATTTCTAAAATTTTCCTTCGAAGCCATTGTTATACTGTTTCAAATTTCCCATTGCATGTTACATATTATAACCATCTTTCGAATCCTGATATACTTTAATGCTGTGAAAAATTTCAGTCCCTACTTCACACCAAATAATTTAGTCTGCTATAAGGAATAAATACTTAACATTATTGACAGAAATAAGATGCAGAGTCGAAGAAAATTATATTTTACTAATTGTCGCAAGTGGTAACAATTCTACTTTAAACCGTCATTTACCCTTAAGGTGTTACAGTAAAATGTTCGTAATGTGATTTTCTCCACCCTTGTTTAATTTTATTTGTTAGGTCTTGCAGCATCAGCAGTAGTAGTGGTAGTAATAATGGTAAGTCAGTCCCATTAGAGGCCCGAGGTTCTCAGAGGTTTCCAGGAAGTTAATGTTCCCAGATTACATGTGAATGTCCCAGGATTGTGGTAAGGTTGTCAGCCTTACGCACCGCACGCTTTTTATCCCCAGAAAATACTCCTGGTACTCATTTCTGTTGGAGGCTACGTCGACCCCAGGGCGATAGTGCTATCGGAAGGATTATGTCAATGGAAAATTCCAATGACACCATCTAGAATCGAACCAGCTACATTCCGATTTGTATCACAGCGCCATAACCACTGTGCTACCGTGGTTGGGTGTAAAATTGGGCTTGTTGGTCCGTCGTAAGCGCATGGTTATATTAAATAATAAGAGACTCTGTGAGAAATAAATTTCCATACTGATTTTAATTGCTGATCCAGGGATATTTATAAGAATAATCCGATCTTACTTATGTAAAATTAACAGTAGAGTGGGTATAGCTACCTAATAGTAGAAGAAAAAGGTATTCAATATTCAACACTTATATTAATATAATTGTCCATATATAGTGTATAATCTATTCAATATAAATAATGTTATTATTTTAGTGTAAAATAAATGAAATTATGTATGTAATTATTATATAGTAGTAATAATGAGCCTTATATATTTCATACCGTGCGTTGTCGGTAAACAATTTGTATCTCCCAGTCACAGTTTTTTAACTTTCGTAAGTACGAGTACCTAGGCTCTCTCCGATATGCTGTGTATCGAAGACCCAATAGAGGTTGTGGGTTTGGAAATAGTAGTAATGGTAGTAGTGGTGATGGTGTTAGTAGTAGCAGCAGTAGTAGTAGCAGCAGTAGTAGTAGTAGTAAGAACAGCAGCACCTGTGCAAATAATGTAGGTAGAGTGATTCCACAGCTGAATGATGTCTGCTCTTAAGAACCAGTGCGACTGTGGCTGGCATGTTTTTGGCAGCTTACATTCGGGTCTGATAAAACGCCTTCTATGTAATCATTCAACGTGGTACTGAATGTAATTTGAATCCCAAAAGATTAGCAGCCCTTTTCCCTCCGGTGCATGGAAACTCAACAATTTGCATGTTGCTAAGCTAAATATAATTCATTGTTCATTTAATTAAACTTTTAATCTATATGGACATCGAAAAATTACTTCGGCATGATGTGTCTTTAAGGATACATTTCAATTTCTATTTATTTCATCCAGTATGTATCTGTATAAATTCGGAACGTAAGTTCTTCATTACTTTGGTTTCAACGTATCTCGATGTATAACACACAGGAAGGTATCTAAGGAAGGAGAGTGATCAAAAATACTTCTTAATTAGCAGCTTTTGCCAAATATAACTAGGATAATGAAATCAAGCGTGCAGAAGGACACGAGAAATACTTGCTAAATTTTGAGTAGAATAGAATGTAACGCGAGGTAAAAGAGAACAATGTTAATGTTAGTCTAAAGTGAAGAGAAAGTTGGCATACGTATTGCTTCGAACTGGCGCCAAGTGGGATCCACTGACGCTCTCATATGAACACGATAATGCGTCGTTTTTCTTAGACGACAGATTATTGTTACCAGCTCGGTGACCATCGGCTATTTAAGAAGGACTATACTGGATTCAGGTTTTCACGCGTCCATTAAATTGTGAGATGTTTGAATTCCAATCTGTGCATACTGTTACCGCTAATCGGATTGCTTTCCGTATTCCGGTGTTCTAGAATTTCACTCTAATCCCTGCGGAATTGATGGGCGATTATACCGACCGTGTAAAATGCGACAGTCCATTTATAATGTGGCGGGCCGTTCATCTTTCCTTGCGGCGTGTCAATAGTCTGTAGGATTTCATTGGGTAGAAGGAACGAGTTCGTGATCTGGTCTGCCACAGTGTTGATGTTTATGGACAATGAAACTCTCTCTCACTTGCTACATAATGACAAAAACACTATTGGATGGACGAAAAAATGGGTGTAGGAAGTGAGTTAAAGCCGTAGCGAGAGACATGGACTTCTGCTTTTACATAAAATCATCACTCACTGGCTGCTTTGGGAGGCACAGTGAGTGAGCTGTAGGAATGGAGGATTGCATCCATTTTGTGGGTTGCTTGCTCATAGCGCCATTCGAATATATGCTTGAGTGATGTTTACAAATAGCCGTACTGACGGGGCAGATTAATTCCACACCAACTACTGATATAATTGAGAGTTGGGTTATTTATTTTCTTCAGTGGCAGAAGTTTGTAGGCCGACACAGCTTTCGAAAAGTAAAATTCCTCTGTACCTAAGCACCAGATTTGAAGAGGAAGAGAGACTGGATGTAAACCCACGCATTCTTATTCCTTGTACTAGACTTCTGCCAATAGTCGTATTCGCTCTCGGCTACTATAAACCCTTCAGGCTTTTGAAAAGGTTTCTGTACTCTATATGGTTGGGAAGAGAACCCCCTTGCTGGGAACTAAACCATTGTAATCCAGCCCACAGGCATTCACTTTACTCACTCAATTACATTAAATAATTCATGCTTTGCTATTATCATTATAGTGCCAATTAGGATAGGGCTGATGGAACACACATTTAAATATATATATATATATAAGAAATAAAACTTGAGCACATAATATTTTATCTTGTATCTTAAGAAAAACATTATAGACCTATGGACTGATTTTAACTAACTTAAAGTGGTTCATTGGCTTATTGTTTGGAACATGGCAATGAATGTTCGCCTGAAAAAAATCAGGAACCCTTTTGACTAGAAAGATTTATACGGGATTATGTAAACTTAAGTACGAGTGTGTTGTTTTGGGACGAAAATAGACGGTAATGAAAGACTGTGTGGTATTCTTTCGTTTTTGTGAAGAGATCTGAGGGAACAAATATTCATCCTTACGATAGACTAGATAAGTTAGCAAAGTCCAAGGCCTACGTCAGGAAAATGGGTCAGATTCTTTACCATTACAAATTTTTTAAATTTGGATTCAATATTTGGTATGAAGTCTTCGAAACGCTAAATTTTATCTCCACACAGAGGCTTCTTTTCGAACAGTGCTGGTGTTTATTTGTTTAGTATTTTCTACAACTATTATATTAAATAAATTAACCCAAAGAACATGAAACGAATGTTGTTCATACTGTTCTTTTGACTTTTAATAGGCGAGCCACGGACATGAATTTATGCTGCTGTAAATTTATTTTACTATTTTTCAACAATAAGGTGCAAGAAAACATAATACAACAATATTAAAGACTGTAATAAGTCAGAAAATGTGGAAACATTCAGGACATATTTGTACTTTAAAATGAAACTCGTCTGCGCGCGGAACTACACGTACAATAGCTTCAAAACACTTCAATATGTTAGGCGGTTCTACGTCTGACCTACAGGTATATGTAACATCAGCCGTAGAGGGTTTAAATAACAATTGTAGTCTTTGATACTCGTCCTCATGGTTGTTCGTGTACAATAATCCAATAAATAAAAAGCTGCGTGGTGTAATACAGCTGAACTATACGATATCCGGTATTTTAATTCTGTCGTCGAAAATTCTAGGTGTCTTTCATTGGTGATAAACTTGGCTGCATGCTCTTTATTCTGGGACAGTAAGTTGGCGGACCCACATTCTGTTATCCAAGAACAACAGCCATCACAACCTATACATATTCTTTCGAGGGATGAGTGAGTTACACAAAAAAACCGTGACATTAGGACACTTGGTGGCAGGAAGTAAACTGTGAATTTGTAATGTTTTTATTGCCAATGGAGGGTGTCAAAACGAGGTATTCTAACGATGAAAGCACGGACAGCCATTATGTTTATAGGAGATTTGAAGGCGGTTTTGACATTCAGAAGAGCGTGCATCGTGATGTATTCTTATAATAAAACCAACGAGATAACCTAATTTCTCTTTTACACTGATAGAACTCTACATGTTTGGGACAGGTTTTATATCCATCATCAGGATTCTAGTACTGTATAAACAGCAATAGGTATATGTCAGCAAACAGTCAGCATAACCTGTATGACATATACGTATTGTTGTATATACAGTACTACAGTCCTGATGATGGACTGAAAATCCTGTCTGAAACATGTAGAGTTCTATTCCCCCCCAAAAATTGAGAAATTAGTGCGTCTTGTTGGTTTTACTATAATAATAGAAGGCGGTTGTGAGTCGGACAGTTAGGTTGCCTGTAAGTGAAAGGGACGTAGTACGAGATAGAAGCTTCGAAAATCAACTTAGAGCTAGAACTTTGAAATCAACTGATGCGTGTGACAACATGAAGGCAATATGGGTAAACGTGATATGTAATTAACGTGTCTAGGAAAACCGCCAAAAGAGACCGTGTTTTTTTTATTCTGTATTTACATACAGCACAACAGAATGTCATAACCCAAGCGAGTAAGCTAGGATTAATCTATTAATCTACTTATGTCAACAGCATCACTAGTTCTTCTCATCTACTCGCACTACTTCACTTCGCGACCAATTTCCTCTCCAGGAAAAATCCTAAGATACATATGACGTTCATTGGCCTGCGGAGTCTCTCTGAGCATTTTGGAGGGCAGAGGAATACCTTACCTTTGAGTAAAACAAAGACGACTCCTCTGTCGTCCAGCGCGTCAACCAATCATTTTTCCAACTACGCTATCCCGATTTTTGGCATCAGCGTCTATTAACATATTTTTAGGTATAATGCGATATTCCTAGCCAGTTTACAATGATGTCTCTTTTGATGTCATGCAACAGGGGAAGGTACTTCCGTCGTTCCTTATAACCATTTTGCTTTCGTCTTCAGAAGAGAAGCAACAAGGGAAAGGATGTATCAGAGCGGAAGAAAATGTGTTTCGAACCGATAAGAATAAAGGTCCTTTCTCCAAACCCCATTTATTCCGACTTCCTTTCTTTCCGCTTCATTCCTGATTTGCTCAACTATTTAAATGCCACAGTAATGTAATCTACACAAAATGGAGAGAATAGTAACGCGTTCTCCAGATAGCGGGATAGACTAATTTCGGCAGTATATTAAATCTATGCATATACATTAATCATCATCATCTAGCTAACATGAATTTGGGCCACTTTTTTACTCGTTGCATTCTGACACGTCTACAAGTCCCCTTCACCGTCACCCTTGGTTTCTTCTGCCTTTCGGTCTATAGATAATAGTAGTCTCACTAATCTATTACGGGGCATATTGTTTATGCCTTGCAAACAATTTATTCCGTATTCCTCTATATTTTTTAAAACTGTGGGTTATATTTAGTTTTTTATGTTCATGGGACCGTGCGTCGCAGTTCTGTCAATAAATGTCCAACAAAATGCAACTATACACAGTTTATTTTATCTGCAAACCGCTCTACATGTTTCGGGTGGTTTCTCCACCCATCATCAGGAACACAAATAACTATCTACAGCACCTGGTACTAGTCAACTGTAATAGATAAAAATAATTATTCGCCTAGCATTTATATGTCACATGTAAGGAATTAAATTTGGTTGGCCCTGATGTTTAAAACATGTTTTAATAACAGGTTAAAATTTCAGTTAAAATAGATTAGTTAATCATAAAACATACATAAGTTCATTTGGAAAATGCAATACAAATTACCAATTAAAGATGCAAATACATACCAGTTGTTGCTACCGGTCGCTATCGTGGAAGAGTTGAGACTGATTTGCGTGTGCTGCGTGTGGTGTATTGATTGGTTGTTTGTGTATACTGCGTGTGTTGTATTGGTGGGTTTAGGGAAGGTTGTTGATGTGCGACCGGTGTCAATGGCCAATTGAAACAGAGGGTTATGCTCCTTCCTTCCTTCCTTCCTTCCTTACTTACTTACTTACTCCATGGTACAGAGTCCTTCTTGAGAAGCTAACTGGTTTACAGCTAGTCAGGAAATTCCCCGCATTTCACGGAACCCCAAGGTTCATTACCGCACTCACAAACGCCCGCCACCTGTCTCTATCCTGGGCCAGCCCAATCCAGTCCATATACACACATCCTATCTCCTGGAGATCCATCCTAATATTATCCACCCATCTACGCCTAGGTCTTCCCAGTGGTCTCCTTTCCTTCGGTTTCCCCAGCAAGACCCTATACACCCCTTTCCTCACTCATACGCGTCACATGCCCAGCCCATCTCATTCTTCTGGATTTTATCACCCGCACAATATTGAGTGACGAATACAAATCATTTAGCTCCTCGTTATGCAGTCTCCTCCATTCCCCTGTTACCTCGTCCCTCCTAGGTCCAAATATTCTCCTCAACACCATGTTCTCAAACACCCTCAGC
>Ga0123355_10004194_pt1 | contig 20945 bp, 14 predicted proteins | sample TergutEmb28metaG_3_FD_89872 | JGI IMG/M metagenome (GOLD analysis project Ga0123355, IMG submission 89872) | Embiratermes neotenicus P1 segment gut microbial communities from Petit-Saut dam, French Guiana - Emb289 P1 | ecosystem: Host-associated > Arthropoda: Insects > Digestive system > Gut ...
CTGGAGGGAAGGAGACCACTGGGGAGACCTAGGCGTAGATGGGTGGATAATATTAGGATGGATCTCCAGGAGGTGGGATGTGGGTATATGGACTGGTTTGGGCTGGCCCAGGATAGAGACAGGAGGCAGACGCTTGTGAGTGCGGTAATGAACCTTCAGGTTCCGTGAAATGCGGGGAATTTCTTGACTAGCTGCAAACCAGTTTGCTTCTCAAGAGGGACTCTGCACTATGGAGTAAGTAAGTAAGTAAGTAATGTCCTATTTTTATCTTTAAGACTTTTGTTTCCACTTTATTGCTTATCACCTTACAGTACTGCATTTCGTTTTAGTTCTTCGCAATATAGTCGACCTGATGTGCTCTAATCCGACTCCTCTCTATCGAGTTTTGTAATACTGTCGTACAGTTGTGGTCGGGTTTGGTTGATGGGGTGTAGTAGGGTTTTTGTGTCGCCATGGTGACAAGTGGCAGTTAAGGCATTAGCTTCGACCACCCCAAGAGACATTGTCAGAACGCTGTCACCTTACCCATTATCGTACCGACTACCCGAAGATCCGTAGATGTCGTGAAGGACTCTGGGGTGGGAGTAGTAACATTTAATGTAATCGCATTCGTGTTCTGTGAACTGTAGTGAACTGACTCACGAACAGCTTCTCTTACAGCCATAACCGACGGGATACACGTGAAATAATATCGTGCACAGAATATCGCAGTGCCTGAGACCCCGTTTGAACAGGTGCGTGGATGGATCTTGCTAGTGTTTAACTGGAAAAGTCGGTTTGGAATTCATACTCAAGAAACAGTCTGCCAAGGCTGCGTACATGCGGATCGTGCGCTTGTTATGTAAACATTCTCTTTTTAGCCTGTTATTCGTACAGGGACAAGAAAGTAGACCTACTTGATATCAACATGGCGCGGGCGCGCTTGTGTCCATTCCATTTTTTGAAGTACTTGAGTTGGAGGTCATCTGACGGTGTACTTTTTGATATATTGCGATGCGTAATAACATGGCGGACGCTGAAAACTTGCGAGGCGGGGTGACACTAGCGGCACTTTTGGGGGCCCTGAAATAATGTGGGGCGCGAGAGCTGGGAAAGGCATGCCGCTTGCGTTTGGGTAACATATTCGTACAATATAAAATATTAATATGGCGGCTTTGCGAAGAAAAGTTTTTTTTATCTTCCAGTTTCATGATTCCTTATGGACTATTGAAGCTAGGCGTGTGAAATTCGGTACGGAGATAGATCATAGATACTCGTATACCTGCACTTTTATGCAGTGTCGTTGTACACAGAGGTAGGAAGAGTATCGGCAGTGTCAGCAATCTTCGTGTATTAAGTTGAAATTTATTAAGCTACATGTTCCGGCGCATGTGTATGAGTGGCACCTGGTACTTCAGGCAGGTACTGTGTGAGTGGCACTGGGTACTGGAGACAGGTCGTATGTGAGTGGCGCAGGGTAATTCACTCAGGTCGTGTGTGATTATCGTAGGGTACTTCATACAGGTCGTGTGTCAGTGGCACTGGTTACTTCAGACACGTCTTATGTGCGTGGCACTGGTTACTTCAGACAGGTCCTGTGTGAGTGGCACTGTGTACTTCAGACACATCTAAGCGTCTGCTAAATCGATCTAGTGTAGTTGTGGAATGTGGCCACGTCTGGGGGAAGAATACTGTAACAGTTTTGGAACAAACTGCACAGGAATGTTTGAAACTGGTAAACTAAAGTAGGAGTGGAGGACATTACATAAAGAGAATGTTCGTAATTTATACGTCACCTGTGGTTACATCAAGCAACTTCCGAACCCGTGGGCAGATTCGGAAGTCGGCTTCCCAGAAGGACGTAAACGTTGTTGATATGGGAAAGTATGAGTAATTGGTATTCAGTGAGCAATGTAACAGTTACGCTTGAAAATGTAGATTGAGACACTGGAAGTCAGTGGAGGTTAAGAATCGGTAGATGGTGTCAGCTGTAAACTGATCTTGCATGCGCATTCAATTCGGTGGACAACGCTCCTGAAAGTCGTCCGGTTTGACGACCTGGACTGCAAATTCGTTCGCGGATGTTCCTGGATCGAACACTGTTGCGTTGTCGAGGATGTCTGAAATACGTGACGATGACAGAACTTCGGTCAAATGGCCTTTTGAAACACGTCCACCTGGATGATCTAACAGAAAATGAGAGGGTAGTATTCGGATGAATCTCGAAGAGGTAGATTGGAAGGATGGGGGTAGATGGAACTGGCTGAAATATTGACAGTGTTGAATATTTGGGTTCTGCCATCCCAATGTTAGTCTTAAACTGTCATTTTGTTTTTCAACTTAAAGAAACTGTTTTATTTCTACATGTACTTGCCTACTGTGGGTAGGTTGTTGTCCTGGCATCGTTATTTGAACGTCTTCTTCGACTCTGAGGGAAAACGCGAACATTATAATGGTCACTGCTTTTGCATCGAATATTAATCGTACACCCAAGTCAGCTGCTGACGTGGGATTTCGTTTATGGTGTTGGGGAATGTTGGGAAATAAATTAACGAGTTATATTTTTAGAACAAATTAAAAGTTAACTGCACTGCCTGCGCGAATGTTGATGTCGTCAACATGAAATGTGTGTCTGTAAAAGCTTTAGTCGAAATAAAAGTTTTATGTCCTTCCAGAGATGGGGTGTGGTTTTTATGTAGGTTGCTGCATTACGTCAATGCAGTATACTGTAGTTAGGTTTGCCTGAAGTTTTTGCGACCAGTCAGTTTCTCGTGGTTTTGTAACTTCTCATTGAAAGAGCTCCATGCATCCACAAAAGCGTCGTAGGCCGATAACGAATTTTTCCGCCGACGGTAGGCAATGTCCAAACTGCATTCTCCCACAACGATACTAGGCCTTCGCCAGAAGCCATCGGAACGCCGTATCGCCTTCTTTAAAGTGTATTCGTGAGATCAGGCTGGAAATGCGTTTTCCAGTTAGTCCACGTGTCTTTCTACTCAGCGATAAGGGGGATATTGTATGTGCATTTTTCTGGTAAAGAATAAATTTATTGGCATTCACCGTTTTTATGTGCTGTCTGTCGTTGTGCCCTTCATTGTCTCATCTGTCTAAACTACATCTCTGGAGGCCGCAGTTGGATGGAGAGAGTGACAGTGGCCAGGATTTGCCCGGATTACTCATGTTTTCCCCTGTCAAAATCATTCCATCAGTGATCCATACTCACATATGCCGTTCATCTACTACTAGCGCTATGTAATCTTAGTATCTGACAGCGTCGTTAAATAAACGCCGCTCTCGGTTTTTCGGAAGGCGATGAATCACAGCCATCCACTTCTGGATTAACTGGTGAGTCATGATGATGTTGACCTCGACTTTCAAGGTAAAGCGTTAAATTTGCTGTATTGTTTCATTATTTAATATAAATGTAACATGTATTTAAACCATCCTTTGTGTTAGGCTATGTATGTATTAAATATGGTTTGATGTTGAGTATTATTTTGCGTTGTCTGTCCCTAGCCCTCTTTGTTGCATAACCCCTGTTATTTTTATTACGCAATTTTCTATAACGCGAGGTCTCACAAGAAGGCAGCTATCGCGTTGCTGCAGAACTACTAGTAGGCCTACACTGTGGTGCAAAGTACGAGACGAACTGTATTTTACAGGAAATGCACCGAGTCTACGTACTGTCAAACGGAATCTGCTAGTTATTCTTACAGCAACGCAACCTTACTTCAGCGTTAGTAAATCCTCGCTTTGGGACCAACGACAACCGGCGCTGTACAGATGCTAGCCATGAACAAATATATTATGATGTCGGCTGCTCTAAGAGGAGATCAGTCATTTGGCTCATAGTACATATCAAAACATGTTTGGAAATTGATAAACAGCAGTTCGAACACTTACTATTACTTACCTAATAGTAAACCACTGTTGTTTCATTCTGCATGTCATGTATATGCGGTGTAATGCTTGTACAAGGAATTGTCTTTTTAAACCAATCAGCTTTTTTTTTCCATGAATGTCATGGTAATGGAGGCCATCTCGTCATCTTTCCGCCCGTTACTGTATTTAAACAAGGTAGCGCTTCTAGTTGAGAGGTAGGGCAACACCGGGAGGGGTATATAGCTGTTCCTGATAAGTGAGTATTTAACAATTAAACGTTGTGTATTGTTTGTTGAATATCTGCAGATATGATCGTCTGATCAAATTCTGATGGCACGTTCAGGCATGGTGGTTGTAACTGGTCTTCGGCTTAAGGCGAATTTGCACGCGCGGACCATGTCCGCTCTGTATCTGTAGCGGTAACACGACATACGGTTCCAGAAATCACACCGATCTTCGCAAACCGCATGGATTTTACTGCTTCTTTCTGCTCGCTTCTGCAGCATCCCTCTCTGGACCAGGACTGTCGCTCGATACACGAATTAATTACGGCTTAAATTGAATATTCGCATGCAAATGAAGCTTTGCCCGGCCACAGCTTTTCCCTCTAATTACAGCGTGCAGACTTCTGTACAGCAGATCTCTTCTGCCCATTCTACTGTCGTCACCACAATCACAATTACTTGAAAATTGTTTTTGTAGGAGACAAAAGTCAGGAGCGTTTAGGTTTATTTTAACCGTGTTTACTGCGAAAATTGTTTAAGGTGACGTAAACTTTTTCTGGCTGAACGCAATCAGGACACTGCCCCATATTTTCTAACAACTCACAACGCTATTTGAGTTACACAGCCTTGTTTGTTTTGAACGCCGGGGATCGTTTCTGTGGCGTGAAGGCGGATGGAGCGTAAAGCTCACCAGTTATACGACCCCACTGTGTTGTTTCTGAATTCACCTTAGCAGAACTCCCAAACATCCCCGTGGGACGTTGTAATTACTCATTAATTCATACTTTGGCTGTCAGCGCCTTTTCTCCTCTGTAAAAACGGCTGAAGCGTGAAAGAAGGTGTCGGCACCATTGACGACCAGTCTTTCAGCAAATTTTGGACACGTTTCAAGCTTGCAGCATATGTCTTCGTCCAATTTACCGTAGACCAGGTGTTGTTTCGGATATTTATGGCCTCCCGTTGTTCTTCCGGGGAAGTAATGGCTTAATAACTAAACTCTCTCCACGATAAATCGCAAGTCTTTTGCAGTTTAATTGTACATATAAGCTGCCGACTGCATGAGTGCTATGTTGAATTTGACTATTAAAGCAGGATAGGCAGTTACTTAACTCCCAGTCCGGAGAAAGTGAAACGTGACACTGGAGGAAACTGAATAACGAGGGTCTTCATAATTTGTATTCTTAATCCAGTGTCACTGGGTGTTCGGATCAAGGGAGAAATGGTCGGGACTTGTAGCATACCCACTTCTGAGGCATTAGAAATGCATAGAAAGTCATGATTGGAGAAACTGATGGAGACCTGGCCATGGATGGCAGGATTGGAATGTGGATTGGATTAAAACGGCTCAAAACGATTTCAGGTTCTTGTTTGTGGGTTAATTACTCTCGTATTTCATGAAAGTCAGATAATTTTTTGTCCAGCTGAGCGGTATTTAGCTTTGGAATGATATCGATATGTGAAAGTAGTGCAAGAAGTCTAAAAATGTCCTGAAAAAATCACATACGCATTAACTGTCATTTTATCTCCATGAAGGTGGCAGAGCTTCTTCATAACACTTGCTCGCGAAATGGTACTTCGCATTATTAATAACACACGTCACGTGTGCATGTGAGTCTATAAGTGGCTTATAAATACGTGTGTCAGAAATGGATTTTGGATTACGGGATCCTTGCTACATGGGCAGGTTTGTGTTACGGCTTAGGTATGTGCAAACCGGTCTCATTTCAGTACATTCCGACAAAAAAAAGATTCTAGTTGCGATGTTTGAGGTTACATAGGCTGCCTTGCCGAAGTTTAGTTCTTCTGGGATGTTACACTGTTCTGTTGGGTAAATCGTTTCGTGATGTTGGGAAGAACCCGTAATGCTTTCGTCCGCTGTTTCAGGCAGTACAGATGGTAAGGGCGCCACTGTCCTTCGAAACACCAGGAGCTCTTTCTCCAACGACACAGTGTAACACCCCAGAAGTCCCGAATCTTCATATTTTGTTTGATTTTCCGTTCGTAATATGACTCAAAGTAATCCTTCCGATCGCACTATGGCCCTGGGGTCGACTCAGCCTCTAACAGACATGAGCACCAGGAGCATTTCCTGGGAGTAAAGGCGGTCGGTGCGTAAGGCTGACAACCGTACCACCGTCCTGTGCCGTTGTCATGAAGTCTGGGTACCTTAACTTCCTGGAACCCTCTGGACCACTCCAGGCCTGTAACGGGACTGCTTTACCTTTTAATATGACTCAAAATAGGGGGGAATTTTGGTGTAATTAATTTTTTCTCAATTTTTAAAAGAGGCCCCCCACACAGGAATTATCTTCAGCCTGATGTTTCATATGAAAATTCCTACCTCACAGTCTGCAGTTTAAGTCCGGTCGGCTAATGTTGTATAGGGAAACAGACTCTGTTGTGACAGTCGTAGGAACACATTTGGCACACGTTGTGAACAATACACAGTGTTTTAATGTGCAGGCTGGCGATACATGCAGTACTCCTTGTGCCTTAGTGAGTTACGGCAGCACAAGTACTTGACACAAAACACACCATTTGTCAGGAATGTGTCCCGTTCTCTTCCACTGACCCGACAGTAGTTACGCTTGGAATTTCCCTCATACGTTTCCCGTCTCCAGCGTAATGAATTTTCCAGTGTAAATTGTCAAGGCGCCGGTCTATATTCGGGGAGGCGTGGATACATGATGATGTTTTCCTTGCGTAAACACCTCGTCGTGGACGTCTATCGGAGTATTGGAAGTGGACTGCGCATTCGTAATCTCAGCTCCAGGTGTGAGTTATTAGTCAGCTTCCCGTTCCGGTCGCTGTATCCTTTCAAAGAGAAACTCTCATTCGTTGGGTAGAGTGCTGAATGGACCGCATAGTCGATGTCCAGATGTTTTGTGCAGAAAGAATAATATTAAATTCGCAACCAGTGTCTCCAAAGAGCGATTCTTATTGTCGTTAACGATCGCGAAACGCCGTGTGTTTGTGCTTCTGTTTCCTGGTCACTTTCTTCATTTAGAGTTCGGTTCGTTTTCTTCGTCGTAATCATTTACGAATTCACCCCTCTGGCTTGTTAGAATTCAAAAATTATTTTGAAACTTTCGTAGCATTCATAAATTCGCAAGTCTGCTTGAACGGAGGGATTTGGTCCATCGCAGTGCGTCTAGCACACGGATGTTACGTGCAGGACGGTACGGACACGACCCGACTTGCGCTGAATTTACGATCCGGAAGGTCCGGCGCAAGTCGAATTTAGCGCAATTCGGAATTGGATATACATATAGTCAACTGCGTACACGCACTCACGCGTACGCACGCACACACAAGGAAGTCCAACTGAAATCCGAACTCGAACACAATGTAACCTGATCGGTCGCAGCATGACCGCCCGCCACATGCGTCATCGCCCAGCAATACCCTTCCGCCATTATACATTCTCGCAAGGAAAAATTCGGCGCGTTTAAAAAATGTTATTTTTTCTGTTTATTTTTCACGTCTTTAAAAATCGCGTGACTTGAAATTGCATGTACTTTATTCCATCTGGTGTTTAACATGGATGTAAACTAAACCTCTAACAGAAGCCAGGTGGAAAATCAACAGTGCAGAGACTTATGGGCCACATAAAAATGTGGTTTTATACTGGATGTAGCCCGTTCATAAATCATGCTCATTGATTTCACTTTGTTTTCGTATGTGCTTGGGTCCTCTGATTTTCAGTGATCACTACAAACAACTTGACCACTAATGTGGTACAGTTCTTAAATTTGTTATGTGAGTTAGCACAACAGTACGGATTAGGAACGAAGCTAGTCACACATACTTGGAAGGCTGCCCATTCCTTAATTTTCTGCTTGCATTTGTGCAATGTGTAGCATAATGCTGTAGGAAAGGTAACTTGTGGCAGTCTTGGTGACCGTGCGTGTGGAAAGGCGGGGTTGTCTGTGTGCACATGTGCGGGAGTGGAAGTGCAGCTCCATTGATTATTAATTTGGGCACTAAGGGAGGTGCGTGGTTGCCTTCACGCTTAGGCTGCTTTACCTTCGTGGATTAAGTCTCCGGTACCTATACGCGTTCAATAGGAGGCCGGGTGCGCCCCGTAGCCGGTTTGAACATTTTGGAGTGGAGGAAAATTTCTTGTTCCCGACTGTAGTGCAGTGACCAGTCACTAAACCGACTGCTGGTGTGCTGTAGGTAAAATGGACGCTCGTCGGAAGTACGAAGTCAAGCATTGCTTTGGTGAGGGATGCAACTGGAGGTGACTAATACTTGATCGCTATATTGCTAGTGTAAATGAAAATGTGACAAATGAACGACTTGGAATTACAGTTTTTAGTACTGAAAATGTGTCTCGATATCAGAATTCAGGACGAAGTCACAATATAAAGACTGATAACAGCTACTTTGAAACGGTGGAAGTGTTTGGGAACAACCTTAACAATTCAAAATTCCATTGAGGAAGAAATTAAGAGCAGATTGAAGTCAGGGAATGCTTTCTATCATTCGGTGCAGAATCTTTTGTCTTCCGGTTTGCTATCCAGAAATTTAAGGATTAATATGTACAGAACTGTGATTTTGCCTGTTGTTGTATGGATGTGAAACTTGGTCGCTCACATTGAGGGAGAAACGTAGGCCGAGGATGTTTGAGAATAGGGTGCTGAGGAGAATATTTGGGCCTAAGAGGGACTAGGTAACATGGGAATGGAGAACTATACATATTGAGGAGCTTAGTGATCTCTTCTCCTCACCCAATATTATTCGGGTGATCAAATCGAGAAGAATGGGGTGGACGGAAATCTGTTCGGAGACATTCACGTTGTTTCTGAAAGTTAATGCAGGTGGCACATATACTGACACTGAAGAGTTTGCAGTTGACCGTTACAGTTCTTTGTGCTTAGGAAAGCCAACTTTCCCTTGTTTTATGACCATTGACCGATTTATTCCGGTTAAAAATACATTGGCCTGAAGCGCTGTCTGTTTTTTTTCCCCTTGTCACATAATACAATTTTTATAGTGTCCTGTGTGGTTATAGCGGTGCATAAATTTGACTTTAGGCTTGTTATAAACGGAATGCTACACCTAACAAATGGCGACCGGTGGAAAGGCCATTCAGTGATAGAGATTCATGTTCTTGCAGTATGTCTGTGTTTTTCCTCGAATTTCGCCGCAGTATTAAGGAAATGCATATTCTTGAGTATGGGAGAGTGATAAGACCTCTGGGTTGCAGACGGTTAAGGGTTGAAACCGGTGTCTCTCATGCGCCATGTAGGAGCGCTTCTTTTTGTGGAAGATATTCCATAATGGCCAGGGATTTTGAGCCTTTACTTTAGGTTTGATGGATGAGCTATATTGCATTTAATCGTATTAAATTGTGACTAACCTGCACTACTGCTTACCGTGAAAGTAATTACATTTTCAGTCCCATAAATGCGAGTAAAGCGTTAAACATTTTAGGCAAATATGGTACGTATTCTTTGAAACATGTTGCTTCCCAACGTACGCCTATTACGTATGCATTAACATAAAGAACCATGCGTTTTGCTCACAGCGTACCCGGAAATATATTTCATGTATCCATACAACAAAGAACCATACCGATTGATTTTCGCGTCGGAGACGCTGGGCTCACAGCGAAGTAGGAACTGAACTTTAAATTTTTAAGATGGACTGTAGGTTTCAAATGGCTAGTGAATTTTAAAACCACCTGCGTTTGTTCTTGCCTGTTTGGGGCGGAGTCGAGCCCTTTATATGATTACGAATTCTGCTTCTTCAGGAGTGGCAAATTGTTCTAGGCGTAGCCGTTGGTGGGAGTGCTCGAGACATATATGAATACATAATGGAGCTTACGAGAAATGGCTCAGTAATCCACACACTTTGGGATCTAAAGTACCATAAGTTGCAGCTTGGCTTGACTAGTTAGCCTGCAGTCATTAGCATAGGAATTCGCCTTCTTTTTCTTGTTTCTTCGTCGTGCTTTCACTGGTTTTGTGGGGCTGGTTTTATAACAGCTGTTGTAGCTTTAAACATAAGGACGGTTTACCAGTACCGTCGTTGTGGTAGATAATCAGATGATTAATAATTCAGGTGTCGAGCTCGTCTTGTTTTACTTCATTATTAGAGGTAGCTTACTAATACGATCAATGTAACCGGTTGAGACACTCGTAATGCTTACACTCGTGTGTAGTATGCGTGATTTCAGGCTTTCGCCGCTATGTGAGATGAGTGCTGTTTTGGAATATAACGGGGCGTGGAGTGGTAGTTCGGTACCGACGTTTAGGGACGAATCGGCACGGAGCTACCATTCTGCACTGCATAAAATCCCAAAAGAGCCCAGTTATCAAGTGTGTAGTAATCGTCGACCATCACAAAGGTTGTACTTACGTGGGACAGACTCCAGTTTTTGGTTCCCCTCACAAATATTTGGGACGAGAGGTGTGTGTTTTCTCGAGATGGTGAAGAGTTTCTTTCTTAGCTCTCAAACATTTTGAAAAATGGCGGTATAGGAGGGAAAGAAAACAAGAAAGTAGGTGCTGTTCAGCAGGCAGACAGACGGGCGGCATTTTATGTCAGGAATAAAAGCGAGTGTTACATAATAATCCTTTTACTTTTTTAATGCAAGCTACTGAAATATCATGGCCGCTTCAACATCTGTTCCGATTTTTTTTTCCCGTATGAATGAAAAACTGTGTTAAACAGGTGTTCTTATTAAGACGCAACCTGGTTGTATAATAGACAACGGCTGTCTACAGTACAGTATTATGTATGTAATGTATGGAAGACATAAAATATAAGGTCTTGCTGGGGAAACCGGAGGGAAAGAGACCACTGGGGAGACCTAGGCGTAGATCGGTGGATAATATTAGGATGGATCTCCATGAGGTGGGTTGTGGGTATATGGACTGGATTGGGCTGGCCCAAGATAGAGACATGTGGGGGACGCTTGTGAGTGCAGTAATGAACCTTCGGGTTCCGTGAAATGCGGGGAATGTTTTGACTAGCTGCAAACCAGTTAGCTTTTCAAGAAGGACTCTGAACCATGGAGTAAGTAAGTAAGACATAAAGTACCAATAATATTATTTTTTGGAATTTTTCACGCTATTAGACATGAAAATGATAATCTGCAACGAAAATTATATGCTCAAAGTTAGATCCATCTTGTCTGATGAAAATATCACGCCACTGACTGATGACGGTGAACAAACACGTCATTATTAACGTCGTCGTCGTCGTCATCATCATCATCAGCAGCAGCAGGAAGGGGGCTCGCTTGGTTGTAATCGTCAGGCAGCTTAGCTTCGACTGGTGTCCTGAGTTTTTGGTTACATACAAGATAACCAGTTTCGTCTGGTATATAGAACGTCCGAGGATCGTGAAATTGTGTTCGCGTGATAAAACAAACACCCCGTACGCTGATCATCCCCAGTTTTAGAACCATCATGTAGGCCCACTGTTTTCGCAATATTTCTCGTTCCTCTGCAAACCAAGCCCACAGTCATGATTGGGGCAGTAGTTGTGCTCGTTGTATGTGCTACGTGAGCAGCGGTTGTGGCTTTTATAATTTAAGCAGATCTTTGTACGAAGTTCGGCATTTAACTGTAAGTGGTTGGGGAGGGACAGGTTTATCTGAGTTAATGTTCGATAGGCCTACGAGCTACCGCTCTGAAGTACCTGCATTCATTATATCTCTCAGCTGCAGATTTGATTCTTGAAATAATTAGATGGAACTCCGCTCCGCGGCTGTAACCACTCGGTTCTGAATATAGCATAAATAAACTACGACAAGCAGGCGAGCCATTTCACTATCAGGTATGGATGATGGCTCGATCATTTGCACGCTGCCGGCACTTAGAGGCAGTGCAGTGAATAGTCCATTCATTCGTGTCTTCCGGTTTCGAAACCGATCTCCTATTTTATATTTATGAAGGCTCTAAATTCGTGTTTTCATGGCGAAAAAAATATCATCGCATACATGATGATTCACGAGTTAATTCAGAGTCTTATTCGTGTGTCGTGCCATGTCGTAAGTGTCCAGTAAACTAGGCCTGATTCCAAATGGTTACTGAACTACAAATTTTTTTTAACAGCGTATGCTGGCACTGCCGCACCTCTGTATGTCTTACTTTGCGACACGACAGAGTACGTTAATTCTAGTAGCTGTGCAGCGAAACCTTATATTATTCACCGATACCCTGGTCAGTGGTTCGGTCGTGGTTGCCTACAGTTGTATCTGCCCGAATCTCCAGACCTCAGGCCCCCACCCCATACTTTTGTCTGCGAGGCACATGAAAATTCTGGGGTACCAGCAAATGGCGGAAATGCGAAATGCGTTTTTATCGTCGCATTTTGGATTCTGTGCGACATGTGAAGGGTTAATGAACTGATGTGAGCTACAGGTACTCTGTCAGTCGAGGGTGTATATTGAGTCTGAGGGCCGTAATATGTATCGTTTATGGTAAATTCCAGAATAAAATGTTTGTGGGCAATTAGCTTATTATTATTATTATTATCATTACCATCACCATCATCGAATTTCTCACTTCGCAGCTTTGGCTGGGAAATATTCACATATCCTGGGATGTAATAACCAGCAGGATTAGGCTCGGTGGTCTTATCTGTAGTTTAAAAAGTTTCTTACAATTGAACATGTGCCAAGAATTAGAGATTTTTGCGTTTGTATGTATGTATTCGGGTGCAAGCTAAGTCTTGTTAGATCCTGTGATAGTTACTGGAATTACTCCCGTAGATGATATTACTATCGGCATCTCTTGTGCTGCCTTTTGCTTCCACATAACAAATATTTCATTCGCCAGTTCTTGGTACTTGTTTTGTTTGTCGGTTATTGTTTTGGCGAGATAATGTGTATTTGGGACAGCTATGTCTATCAAAAAGGTGTTCTTTGTTTTCTTATTCGTAAAAGTTGTGTCAGGTCGATTAAAATGTATTGTTTTGTCCGTAAGTATGCCGCGATTCCAGTACAGCTTGAAAATTTCATTCTCCAGTACATTGGCTGGTGTGTACTTATAATATGGGGTTTTTTCTTCAATCAGTTCAGCTGCTTCTGCCAATTTCTGATGGATTACTTTGGCTAGTCCATCAAGTCTCTTTACATACTCGGTAGATGCTAGTTGCTCACGTGCTACAGTAATGTGTTGGATCTTCTCCGATTCTTTTCCACATTTTCTACACAGCTCATCGGTGTCTGGCTGCTTCAAAATATATTTCTTGTAGTTTCTTATTAGTATGACTTGGTCCTGTATTGCTGTTAAAAAGCCCTGTGTTTCGGCAAACAAATCCGCGTTTGTCAGCCATGCGTTCGACGCTTCTGTGTCTATATATTGTTGGCTTATTATTTTTGTCATCATCATCGTGTCTCTTGTCACAACTTTTCTCCCTGGTACTTCTTCTCCACTTGACCCAACAGTGATCCCCACCGCTCAGGCTTCCAGTTTCAGACTGCAGCACTTTCCGTGTTATGTGTGATGTTCCAAGCTGTCTGTTGTAGTGAGTCTATTGAATGTTTTCATGATATGGCTTCTAAGCTTTTCTTTAAAGGTTTCGTAAGTATTCCGGTGGCTCCATTTATTACCGGTATAATCATACATTTTGTATTCCACATTCGTTTCATCTGTGTACATAGACTTTTGTATTATAATGTCCTTTTCACTTCCTTTTACGTGATATTTTTGCCCGCCAGTTTTGCCACATCTATCAGTAGGCATGCTTCCTCTTCTTTTGTTTCTAATTGTTTTATGTGGCCTGTTTGCCATAACTTCTGTATCTCTGTGTGTACCCTTTGATTTCATAGTATTGTCACATCTCCATGTTACGGTATTGGCGTGGGTGTGTGTACCATTATTCTGTTGTTTCGATCCCTAATGCTTTGCATGCTGCGTAATGTAAATCTGTTTCTACTGCTACTATTACTATTACTACTACTGCTACTGCTACTCTGCTGCTACTACTACTACTACTGCTACTCTACTATTACTACTACTACTACTACTACTACTCTACTACTACTACTACTACTACTACTACTACTACTACTACTACTACTGTACTACTACTACTGCTGCTGCTGCTGCTGCTACTACTACTACTGCTACTACTACTACTACTACTGCTGCTACTACTACTGCTACTGTACTACTACTACTACTACTGCTGCTGCTACTACTACTACTACTACTACTACTACTACTACTACTACTCTACTATTACTATTACTACTACTACTACTACTCTACTACTACTACTACTGCTGCTACTACTACTGCTACTGTACTACTACTACTACTGCTGCTGCTGCTGCTGCTACTGCTACTACTACTACTACTACTACTACTACTACTACTACTACTACTACTACTACTACTATACTTGTACTAACAGTACATCAGCAACGTTTCGGCCTATTTGCGCATGAACTGTTCTCTCGTAAATGAAATGACTGTGGACTGCCCTGCTGGTTACGTAAGCCGGTTACGTGACCATTTGGCTATCATGTCCATTAATATGGAGCGTTTTCTTCACCATATGAGTTGTTACCTGGTGTGCCACAGTGATGACTTCTGGGAATACTACTTTTCAGAATTGTTCGTATACTACTTACGTGGTACGGTCAGGTATTCAAATTGCCGTCTCTTTGCTGATTACATCAGAATTTTATGTGACATAAAGTCCTGTCTTGGCAGTTTGTTACTTCAGTCGAATATAAATTATGTCTATGGATGGCGAATTGCTGACTAAATAAACCTCGACGTCAACAAGACCAAAGTTATTCCTTCTGTAGAAAACCCAACTTGCTTACAAATTATGTTAATGATCTATTACACGCACTGCTGCATAGAAGATAAGGGAGTACGTACTTATTGACTTTAAACTGTATTTCTACCATCACTTTGTTCATATATTTTCTTAGGCAGTCAGGTTGTTGGTCTGAATTCGAGCGGTAATTGTTTCCTTGTTGTGCTGTAGAGCCTTCTGATGCTCTGTTGAACATGTTAGACCTAATTTAGAATATGCCTGTTTGCGTTGATTTCCATTTGTTTTACTGATGGCAGGAAGCTTGAGCGCATCCAGCAGTCTGTTCTGTCTCTGTGTCTTCGTCCTACCTTCAGTCACCGACAGTACAACTGCGGCAGTATCGTGGGTTACTTAAAATTTCGTAAGCCTACTTCAAGTGTTCGGAAGCGTCACGTAACGCGTTTTTAGGCGCGTTCGCAAAATTGCGAAAAGCGAATATTAGCTTCATCATGTCTGTCTGTCCGTCTGTCCGCATGGAGCAACTGGACGGATTTTCGTGGAATTTTATGTTTGGGTGTTTTTCGAAAAATCTGTTGAGAAAATTCCAGTTTCATTAAAAATGACAAGTATAACGGGTATTTTACATGAAGACCATTTTTGATCATATCTTTCTCAGTTCGTCCTAGAACGAGAAATGTTTTAGACAAAAGTTGTAGAGAAAATCAAAATACACATTTCATGTTCAGTAACTTTTTTCCCCCCCTTTCGAAAATTGTACCCTTTGTGAGATGTTGAATAATGCTGTGTAGTAGAACCGGAGAGGGCACAGATGACGAAATGGTGCATGCGCATTTCACGCTGGGTACCTAAAGCAACACACACATAAACACTCAGTATGTGTAATAATTATTGCTTTTCCACTGCAACAGTGATTACACGAACGGCCCTCAGTGGTACGTTATACGTACATTGCCAGCCTTGTCTAAAATTGGTGTCAACAGTGGTTCAACATTTTGGCCTACCCGTTTGCAAACTGTCGGCCTTCCTGTGCCGATTGGAAATCTCGGAGTTTTCACTTTGTTTTATGTTGACATAAACGTCGCACCTTCTCTGCGCTGGATGCCCTTCGCCCGCTAATGCCATGAGTAGAGATACTTGAACACTCGGTGGGAAGTCTGTTTTTCCCAGCGGTGTGTTAAATTGTTTACGCTAATTATAGGTGTCAAAATTTGTTGAACTCATAGTGTTGTTTTTCTTTATGTTTTATTGTTTTGCGTCTGTTTATTTTTGCGTTTAGTTATTTCGTTTGTTTTCTTTTATGTTTTTGTGGTGTCAGTGGCTATTGTGTCAGCAAATTAATGACATTTGAATTGAATTGAATAAAATTACGCTGTTACGTCGTCACATTAATGGCAATTGATTTGATTTGAGTTGAACTGAACTAAATAAAATTACGGCGTTACGTCAGCACATTAATGGCAGTTGAATTGAATAGAATAAAATTACGCTCTTATGTCAGCACATTGGTGGCACTTGAATTGAATTGAATAAAATTACGGTGTTGTGTCAGCACTCACACTTTTATCGCACTATGGTTTTCTGTAGTTTGGCGTGTAATTGCTCCGCGTTCGTGTATTCGTGTAAATTGAATTGAATTAGACCGTACTAACAATACATTCATACAATTATTTTTCATAATCGTTTTACTTTAACAAGTACACCAGATGTGATGTGTTATTGTATGTTTTGTATGTGTTGTGTTGGTAGTGTATTATTGGATGTATTGTTTGTTTCTTGGTGTTCTGTATGGTTGGCCCTATGGTTGTGCCGCCACAATAATAAATTATTATTATTATCATCATCATCATCATCATCATCATCGTCGTCGGATCTACATTTTTGACAGGGAATGACGTCGGGACAAAGAATTTAAATTTTGATGTTTTGCTGACCGTGCATCTCAATATATTTACCTCAGTAATTAACCAACTTGATGCACAAAATTTTTGTTTTATAATAAGTTTATTTCATGCCTCTACATGTTTCGAGCACCATGTGCTCGTCATCAGGAGGTCAGAATTGCATTACACAGCCTCTGGTATCATCACACCTATAGGTGGCCGTCTCGTGCACAGGTTGAAAGCACGAGACGGCCACCTATAGGTGTGATGATACCAGAGGCTGTGTAATGCAATTTCGACCTCCTGATGAGCACATGTGCTCGAAACATGTAGAGGCATGAAATAAACTTATAGTAAAACAAACATTTTGTGCATCAAGTTGGTTAATTACTGAGATAAAGAATTTAAAGTTCAGACATCAAGATGCGCTCAGTCGGTGTTAATGTGACCCCTTTGCACTACCGCGGTTAGCAAGAGTAAGTCCGCACAGAATGTTGGGGGTTGGGGTAATGCTGTTTCCCTTAATATTTATGAGTGTGTGACTAGGGTGTTGTTCCTTTCATAAACAAAAACAATACACAATAGGTTTGTAGTCATAAAGGGAGGCAAGTCCCGAGTCTGTTGTGTAGATGCTACAAAAGTAGGGCTATTGAAACTAGAAAATATGGGTCTGTCCGCTCAGAAGACACTAATTTTTCCATTTGTGTTTTGGTTCTAAGCGCGTTTACGTTAAATAAAATACGGTGGTTGCGAAAGCTTCATATATCTAGAAAACCAACCGAAGAACATCGCGTATTTGTAGTAGGCCTGTTATTGGTTTTCTTTTTCAGTGTCGCAGTCATGAAAGTGACTTACTTACTTACTCACTCACTTACTTACCCCTTGGCTTTGACCCTGTAAGAGCCTTGGCCTCCCTGATTACTAATGCCCATTCTTCCCTATCGACTGCCTTCTGTCGCCATCTCTTAAACTTTATCCCCCGTAGATCATGAAAGTTACTAGTATTAAGAAATATTTGCTTGTAATAATAGTTTAAAGTATATTGACGAAACTTTATGGTGTGACAGCAACACGCCGGATGTTACTGTGTAGCTGTTCTGTTATGTATTACTTGAGAAATTTTGTGATCAATTTTTTTTCCATTCTTAGCGGCCTTCTCCCCGCCCGTTGGAGTAGTTGAATCAAACTATTGGGCCCTTGTTGTTTAGGTCAAATAGGGGAAAATTTGTTGCCGGGAGGACTTCGGTGGGGAAATTTCGTGACGGTCACTTCAAAGACCAAAACCAAGCTTGGAGGATAGTGTTGAAGTGATGCACAGTTGTAACGACTTCTTTCGCTTGTATAATTTTTGTAGCATCAAATAAGTTAATTAAAAAAACGAATGGTGGACAGGTGGCGGTTTAGACGGGATTTGCTTTTGAATCCTCCCATTGTACACTTCACGAGCTGCATGAAAAGTAGGCATGAAAATCCGTTTCTGATGCACCCGAATCCACTTGTGTCCAAACGTTTTATAGCAAAGGACCACAGCCCTTATTTTGGGGCACTTCCTGGGCTGCACATGGAAAAATGACAGTAAGTGGTCTGCAAAACCGCCAAAATTATTGTATAATTTTTATAGTATGTACATAGTTTACAAATGTGGCCGCGGGTTGGAGACCCCTGCCCTAATCTAATTTTACAGTCACGTGGCGTGAGGGTAAAATTAAAGCAGACAACCAGAATAAAACACTATTCGCCAGTACAGCACAATACAAGCCATGCAGTGACTAGTCCTCGTTTTGACAATGCGGACGTTAAGGAAATCGCTTATTAGAGGCTTGGATTAGCTGTTTTGTTTAAGCTTATCTCTGTCCAAGTCAAGAGTGGGGTGCTAAAAGCCCTTTCATGTGTGTGTAGGTTTAAAAACGAATCTTTCGATCCACTTCTATGTCTTCCCACGTCTCCGTATCCTTCGGGATTCTGTGAGTATGCCAGCACAAAAATAAAGATCTTAATTGGAGTGATGAAGACCTGAGGGAGAGAACTGATGAATGCGAAACGATAAATCCATTGAAAGAGTTTTGGAGGAAAACGTATTTCTTTGTTACCAGCCCTGAAACTATGGTCGCAGAATGGAAGAGTGTATCCTGCGAAGTGTGTGATTCTGAATGCAAGACGCATTCTGTCTGCTCCATTGTTACGCCAGCAGTCTGTCGTCATCATTGTGGCCATGAATCAATAACACTCTCCTAGCAAGTAAATTCAAGGTAGGCTGGCAGCCTGTGTTTGTATGGTATCGGTTTTATGTGTATATATCGTTTGGTTGAAGTTACCACGTTTGCTCAGTCGCAGTATATTCCCTATTGTTCTAAAGCTGGGAAATTCAGTGGTGTGGCGTGGATGTGGATGTCCTCGTTGTTGGGGTGCGTGTTTTGAAATCTGAATGATTGTTTTTACGGGCCAGTAGCACATCATCATCCATAGCTGATGATTACAGAAGGGAATCCTTGCAATGGTAACGCAATCAGCATGACCTTCCAATGATCTTATCCTCTGGAAACCAAAATTCGATATGTTTGTTCAATCTGTTTATCATATATTCGCACGATGATTTTCTGCGAGTGTTAATAGGTAGGCCTGTTCTGTGAATTAAAGTCTATATGGATGCGTTCAGTTGTTAGTACTGCAGCCGGACTTTGGTGTGTCCCTCACCAACAATAGTTCGGTCACACACATACAGCGATTCAGTTGTGACTGCAATGGTGCTATATCTATTCAAGTGTCTTTGTTTCCGATTTACATGTAACAAATAGCGTTGACCGACGAACTGTGCATGTTCTATGTGTTATTCGTTGTGGAATTGTTGCAGCTGGTCGTGTCGCTGTGGGCTGGAAATGGTGATGGCAGTTACTGGCGTGACACTTTTTTTTTGAATGAAGTAATTTTTTCACCCCCGCAGAACTGTTATTTAAACAAGGTGGGTTTCGTGCCATTTATAGAAATCGGCAAAGGGACTGGGAGTTTATGTCTGTACCGAAAGTGGGAAATCAGTTCATGTTATCCAGTAAAACTGGGTAGTACAGATGAGCGGAATTTGAGTACTCTGAAGAGAGCAACTGAAGGTCAATGGGGGGTGGGGTTGAGGAAACAATTCTGCTTGTCCACAAACGAAATAAATTATGTTTGTAAAACGCAACTCTTTTGAAATTCTACATGACTGATTTTAGTATAATTGACTGACAACAAATGATGTGAAGATACTTTATTTTAATCTCATTGACTGACAAATGATGTGAAGATACTTTATTTTAGTATCATTGACTGACAACAAATGATGTGAAGATACTTTATTTTAGTATCATTGACTGACAACAAATGATGTGAAGATACTTTATTTTAGTATCATTGACTGACAACAAATGATGTGAAGGTACTTTATTTTAGTATAATTGACCGACAACAAATGATGTGAAGATACTTTATTTTAATCTCATTGACTGACAACAAATGATGTGAAGATACTTTATTTTAGTATCATTGACTGACAACAAATGTTGTGAAGATACTTTATTTTAGTATCATTGACTGACAACAAATGATGTGAAGATACTTTATTTTAGTCTCATTGACTGACAACAAATGATGTGAAGATACTTTATTTTAGTATCACTGACTGTCAACAAATGATGTGAACATATTCTATTTTTAAAAATTACGTGCCATTCAACGATATAAAGCACACTAGGTTCGATTTGAGATTATCACAGCGGTGAACATGAATGTGACGCCCATCTGCGTCTAGGTCTCCCATTTGGCCTCTTTCCTTCAGGGTTTCCCACAGAAATCTTATACGAATTTGTCTTCTGTCCCATGCATGCCACATGTCCGTCCATTTAATTATATTAGATTTTGTTCCTGTGACGCTGCGGCACAGCATGGGCCATGACCTCATTCTTGGAATTCCTGGATCACATACAGTGACGCACCATATTCGGTATAACTCCTCTGGATATGTGATCAGCCCGTTGCAACCTGACAACACACAACACTCACAAAACACACACATCCATGGGCCCCCCCCCCCCCCCCCCCCCCCCCCCCCCCCCCCCACCCCCCCCCCCCCCCCCACCCCACCCCCCCCCCACCCGCACACCCCCCAACACCCCCCCACACCCCCCCACACACCACCCACCCACACCCACACCCCCCACACACACATACACACACATACACCCTCCCCACACAC
>Ga0123355_10004195_pt1 | contig 20939 bp, 20 predicted proteins | sample TergutEmb28metaG_3_FD_89872 | JGI IMG/M metagenome (GOLD analysis project Ga0123355, IMG submission 89872) | Embiratermes neotenicus P1 segment gut microbial communities from Petit-Saut dam, French Guiana - Emb289 P1 | ecosystem: Host-associated > Arthropoda: Insects > Digestive system > Gut ...
GTGGCGGACGCTTGTGAGTGCGGTAATGAACCTTCGGGTTCCGTGAAATGCGGGGAATTTCTTGACTAGCTGCAAACCAGTTAGCTTCTCAAGAAGGACTCTGCACCATGGAGTAAGTAAGCCATTCCGTATTACGGCGACACATGCTAGTCCAAAAACTATATGTAAATGGTAGAAAACACACATCAGGTTCTTCTAATGTTCTTTTCGGTACACGTTAAATGTATTAAATGTACAAACATATATATATATACATAAATAATATAGTCTGTACATGGACATCAATAAAAAAGAAGTGTATGCGTTGGGACTAAGACTGGACTGCATGCACGAACGAATATGTTCGATTGTAGTTTTAATAATTCGCTGACAACCAGATCCGAACTGCATGACCGTAATCTCCGGCCACACTGCTTCATGCTTATCTAAAACCTCTCCGTTTATCCATAACCACAGTTTCAAAGAATGCAATAATATCCTGCTTTATGAGCCTTATAATGATTGTTATCCCAAATAGAGTACCAATCATTCGTAGCACATGATACATAATTACTGTCCAATCCCATACAAGGATTAAAACAGTCTATTACACATGCCGCAGGAACACCAGCAAAGCAGCAACTTTCTTCACACTAATTGTATTAGGTTCCACAACGAACATATTATAAATAATGAGTGTAGGCCAAGTTTCCACATCGCCCAAGATAACTCGACAGCTCTTAAAGGTTTCATGACAATCGAGACACCTGTTTTTTTCTCTAGACTGAGCGGGGGCATATAGTGATTCGTTTTATTTAAGCTGCTCGCAAGCCGACATCACCTGATGTATCAGTTGTCATGTGATATTTGCGAGCGATAGGGATTTAGGATTCTATCGCCAGCAAGTACGATTTGAGGCCTCACAAATGCCCTTATATACAAGATTTAAGGAGACTGCTTTAGAATTAATCTTATCCATATCGTCATCGGAAATTACAACACAGTATCGTTTAGGTAGAACAATCTGAACCATGCTTGCTTCAGAGTCTCGTAATGATAGCAATAATGTCGGTCCATATTTAGTGGTGATCCTCTTAGCACGGACAATAGGATACAATTTATTTATCCCTAAAGAGCTGAGATTGACTGAAGTGCATGATGTAGCCTCTTCGAATCGTTTTGCGAGATCCATTACCCGGCCCATTTCTCTTCTTCGAAGTTTGCGTGACGCAACAGGTAAATGTGTGTGTGCTGTTGCAAAGCAATCATGACCACTTCAGCAAAACGTCTGAAACAAACAAGAAAATGACTTCAGCATCCAGCAATAAATAGGAGGCATCGCGTACGTGACAGCAACAGTGAGACTCTATAATTCGACCTGTAAGTATTATTATTCTGACTACAATTTCAGTGAGTTATATATTATAGTATTGTCGGACCTAAATACCTGTGTTTTATTAATAATGTTTTAGAGAGAAAAAATAATGGCTCGCACATTTGAGATAGATGACACATTCACGAGACAGTATAGACGGTACAATGCCGTGGGAATGCAGCTTACCGTGCGATTATTACCCTCGGAAAATAGTGGTCTTATAGGACATTTCCTTGCCAGTGTGAACGATATATTTAAGTACGCTTTGCAGGACGTGCGTGATAGTGATATGGTGGGGATAACCATCCAGAATAAGGTAAATCAAAACGATAAGCCAATAGGAATCGGTTTTAGGAGGAAAGATCAGATGGCCGGGGAAGTGGTATGGAGTGTTTTTGAGAGAGTCTCGCAGTCTAATTCTAGATTTAACGCCTTGGACACTCTTGTCGTAACTGTGCATTCGGTCAAGATGCCCTAGGTTTTGGCAAGCACGCGATCAAGAGCATGGGCAGAACTCTCTCAGTCATGGCTCATCTCAAGTCAGGTATCGTGGAGGTGAAGGCAGAGGAAAATTGTTTAGCACACGCCCTACAATAGCAATTGCGAGAGTAGATAACGATGCAAATTATACGTCGTATCGTAACGGTTAGAAGATACGTCCCGTAGTTCAAACTTTACTACGAGGGACAGGTATTTATATGAATAATGGTGCAGGGATCCCTGAACTTAACCGTTTTAAAAAAACATTTTCGGGACTATAAGATAGTTGTTTATCAAGGTCTTGGTTGTGACGATATAATGTCGAAGTTCAAGTCCTCTTTTCTAAACGTCTTAACCTATTCTATGATGATGTCGAAAGACATTATCACGTGATCACGAACGTAACGGGTGGTATGGCAAAGCGACAAGTTTGTAATGCGTGTCATAAAAGTTGTAGGAGTGATATAACACGTCTCTGACCATACGTGTAGCTATCTCATGACCAGCCCTCCGTAAGCGTTCTCCGATCATCGTTACTCCTGCGACGAATCTAACAGACACTTTAGAAATCAGACGTGTTTCGCTAACAACAAGCAGTGCACTGCAAAGGGAAAATTCGTTTGTGAACTTAAAAGATGTTGCGCGACGTGTGGACTACTGGTGACGGCTGACAGCCACGAATGTAACAAGCTATTTTGTGCTAACTATAAGCAGAATAGGGACGTAGGTCACCTGTGTTTTATGATAACGCTAAAGGACGTGTTGCCTAGCGCAGGTGATAAGGTATTATAGTATTTTATGATTTTGAGACTACTGAAAAAGTGGGGTACTCTGAGAAGACTGCATGTACCTGATCTCGTCTGCCTGCAAGAGTTCTGTTCGTAGTGTGAAGATGTGGAAGACGGAGACTGCATGCGATGCGGTAAGAGGAAGCATTCGTTCTGGGACGATCCGTTAGGAGAAATGCTGTCTTATCTATGCGAGAATCGCCCTTGGGCAATAAGATTGTCGCGATTGCGCACAACGCCAACACATTCGACCTGCATTTTATTCTGAATAGGGCGATTATGTTAAAATGGAAGCCTGAAGTGGTTATGAACGGGTTAAAGATCATGTGCATGAAGATGGAGCATCTGGTCTTTCTGAACAGCGTGTCTTTCCTTCCGTGTGCATTGCGTAAGCTACCCGAAGCGTTCGGTCTGACGACCTCCAAATCATGTTACCCTCATTATTTTAATATCATGGAATACCTAAACTATTTAGAAAGCATCCCCGACATCTCTTATTATGGCGCGAACGAGATGAGGAAGAGGAGAGGAAAGAGTTTCTCGTCTGGTACGAGAGTTAGAATCCAAACCCTTCGACAACAGGCACGTGTTAGAAACCTACTGTCAAAAAGACGTCACGATTCTAAGGCAGGCGTCTCGAGTGTTTAGACGCGAATTCATGCACATTGGTCACATCGACGTCTTTATCGAGTCGATTACGATCGCTTCCGCATGCAATAAGTTCTTGCGCAAACGATTCCTACAGCCTGATACGATAGGACTCATTCCGAAAGGAGGGTATAGCTGTAATAACAAGTACAGCAAGAAGGACATAATGTGGATGATGCACATGGAACAGACGGAAGGCGTGACGAAAAGCACGGTCGCAACGGACGCGAGTACGGGTTTCCCGAATTACCTAACTTTAGTGTAGACGGTTACTGCCCCCAGACTAATACAGTTTTCGAGTTCTTTGACTGTTTTTGGCACGGCCACAAAGTGCCAGCCGTTCCGAGACGTCAGCACCCTGAGCGGTGATATTTTAGCGAAACGATTTAAACGCACTATGTCGCGTTTAGAGCACATAACGCGAGCGGTATATCAGGTTAATGTTCAGTGGGAATGTGAAATTGGCGATGCCCGTATAGTCGATCACAATTCCGAACTGCGTACAAATCCTATTTTAAGACAGAGTCCACTGTGTATCCGCGATGCCCAGTACGGGGGTCGGACGGAGGCCATGCGTCTCCAATATAAAGTGCAGGAAAAGAGACAATTCAATAGGTGGATGTCATTCGTCTGTACCTGTACATATGCAAGTATTTTAAGTTTCACGTGGACCACCCAGTCATCCATGTGGGAGACGTGTGCAAGGACAACGAAGCCTGCTTGTGTATGGACCGTCTGATAAAGTGTACTATCGTTCCGCCAGAGAGGTTTTGCCATCCGGTCCTTCCCTTTAGATGCAATAAGTCCTTTATAGTCTATCTGTGTATAACATGTGTCCTAACATGCTCTACTGGAGAATGCGTGCATACCGCGGATTAGAAGCGGGCCTTCACTAGTACGTGGGTTTTAGATGAGGTCAGAATGTCCTTGGATAAAGGTTAAAAGATACTAGAAATCTACGACGTGTACGAATATCAGGTCACTCAATACAACCCAGAAACTGGCGAGGATGGAATTTTCGTGGACTACATGAACACATTTTTGAAACTGAAAGCGGATTCGAGGTGCTATCCCGGCTGGGTTCGAAGTCTATAAGACGAATTAGCGGTATGTCGAGTCCTTTTATACGAATGAAGGGATAAGACTTGATAGGGAGTCTATCAAGTCTAACACAGCAAAACGGGATCTGGCCAAACTCTGCCTCAAATTTATGTGTGGGAAATTGACCGAGAGGAACTACAGTACGCAGACTAAAGTTATTTCGGAAACCAAAGATCTGTACAAATTTGTGGCCACACCAGGCATCGAGGTGACGAATTTCGAGTTTGCCAGCAATGACTTAGTCTGAATTCCGTGAAAGTATGCGGCAGATGAACACATGCCGAGTTTGCGACATATTAATGAGGTCATAGGAGCATACGTAATTGCAAGGGCAAGGATTCATTTATATCGTTATCTGGACGGGTTGGGACAATGCAATCTATGGCGACATAGATTCTGTAATATACATTCTACCTTGAGATGAATCTAAGCTATTTGAAACGGCGACAGACTGGGGGAGTTAACTTCCGAATTGCGACCAACAAAGTACTTATTCGAATTTGTGAGTGGCGGGCCGAAGAACTGTGCGTACAAGATAATCGATACCGTGACCGTTCGGACTGATACAGCCTGTAAAGTCAGTGACATAATTCTAAATTACAGCGCTTCGTAGCTAGTGAATTTCGAAGTCATCAGGGACATGATTCCTGGAACTGGTGGGGAACCCAGAGTGACGGTACATACCGAGAGGGAGATTAAGCGTAAGAGGAAGGGAGGGGGAAATGTAGCCGTAGTCATCGTACCGGAAGTTAAGCTGTATAGAATCTCCGTCAAGCGACGACGATTAGTTGACAATACGTCAGTCCCGTTCGGGTATAAATAGGGGATGGAGACTGGGGAGAGAATCGTTTTTACCGCCTTAAAATCCATGTGTGATGGTCTTAAATTCAGGCATCGGTTCTAGTGTATCGTGAGTGGACATAGCGGTTTCGGCAAGTCGTGATTCAGGATACGCTTCCTACAGAACCTCGACGCCCTATGTACCGAGCGGAAATTTGGCGGCCGTATAGTCTGGTGTTACGGCAAGAAGAGCGCAGTGTCCTGCCGTCCGCAGCTGCCCGAGAACATCAGATTTAACTAGAGCCTACTTTGGTAACGCAAACGGCGATCCGTGCCTCGTGATTTTAGACGATCTGTTAAACTATTTCTATTCTAAGCAAGTGGGCGACTTGTTTACGAGATGTAGCCATCACAGATATATCAGCGTTATTTTGATTCATCAGGGCAGATTCTGTAGGCATATCTTGTTAAATGCCCATTATGTAGTGGCATTGAAAAACGTCAGCGATAAGAAACATTTCATTTATCTGGCCAATCAAGTGTATCCGGAAGATAGAATAGGTCTTATAACGCTTACGTTTACGCTACCCAAGAACCCCACGGCTACCTCCTCTTGGATCTGACAAAAGATACGAAAGACGGCCTGAGTTTTCGAAACAACATATTCACGACATATATATATCCCCTCACCGTCTAATCGGATATAGGCCTTGAAGCGTGTAAAATGAATTATCACACTGTCCACGTGTTCAAGACGGCTGAACATAGATTGCGTAAAGCTGTTATCTCGAATTGTAACAGAGAACTCGTGAATTGTATAAGCGGGTGTGTCTTGAACGTTCTGAACGGCAATATAAAGCGGACAGCTTGCAACACGCGCAAGCTGCAAAAACATAAGGCTGCGCTTGACAAGTTCGTCGACATTAACGTGTCTCTCTCCGGCAAGAAGAGATTCATAGTCCAGCGCGGGGGATTTCTGCTACCTTTATGGAGCGCCATCCTACCGACGATCGCTAACCTCATCTTACGAAACAAATAAAATCATGTTACGTAACATGTACCTCGTCCCAGCCGATCGCTTGCATGGGGTCAAACGCTCCACTCTCGAGCAGAAGAAGAAACGTAAACATCACCCGTTTGAGGAGCAGGAAGAAACGTAAACATCACCCGAAAGAGAAGTGAGTTAAGATGCGTCAAAAGATTGGCGAGGCAAATATTAGACGAAAAACGGAGACGTAGGCGATTGTGGATTTTTTAAGACGTGTGATGCCTACCTCCACCGAGCCGGCTAGCGATGCTTCACCTCCTCCTCCACCTCAAAAGACGCGCCGCGGGACTTAGAAGGATGTAAGTTCTGCGTCAGTTACCACTTCCACACCACCGCCACAACCACCACCAGTAATTCCTTCGACTTCTAAAGAGTTCAAATATGAACCTCCGAAACAAGAACGAGTTGATAATAATGAAGATGTTTATGATGATAGTTTCATAGAGGATGAGGCCCGAGCGTAAGGTAGGGAAAATGTCGGCCCCGTAGCTAGTCCCTACTTGATGCCTTATGTTTACAAGAGGCGTTTTCTTGACACAATATGGCGTCGGTAAGGACTGTGATATTTTCATGGTAGGTGATTCTCCGATAGTGATAGATACGGATGGTGATATTACGATTAAGGAAAGAGTGTTTGAGGGATCGAAGGGATTGTGGGAACTGTTGACGCGCAATGAAGTGAATAGGGTACTTATTACCAAGGATGATCTGAAGACATGTAAGAAAATATTGACGATGACTAACGCTCATTTGTCCAGGTATCAGGCTGAAGGTAACTATAACTCGCGGAAAATCATTTCGTTTTGTCATTTCGCCCCTCTTTGCGAAACCTTAGTGACGCGGTGTCGAATTCGCATTGCGACGTAAGTGGACAAAATATTAATGGCTAGCGCCAACAGATTATATTACGAACCCGCCAGATCATCAGGCTTATCGACCTTGCTGAAAATTCGGGCGGCGGCGGCAGCGGTGGGGAGGAAAGGTACACCAGAATCCGTCGACGTTATCAGGGCGTGGTTAGAGAAAGCGTATGCCTATACGCTACGCGGACCTGTGAGGAAGCGTTTCGCTCATAATCCCTATACCGTGACTAACATGATGGATGTGTTGGAAAACGATTTATTGGATTTACAGACCTACGCAAAACACAATGATCATAACAGATACAATCTATCTGTCATAGATGTATTGCCGAAATTTCTATATCTTACCCCAGCGAAGACAAATAGCGGAACTGCAGTTGCCCCCACGTTTAGGTCCATATTTGACGATCTTGATGACTTGAAATATTCGCGTCGTACCGTATGGATATGAACTGATAAGGGCAAGGAATTTCTGAATAAACATTTTCAGGCCGCTACGCGACGACGGTATACAGTTTCAGGTGTGCAAGAAACCAGAAGTGAATGGCGAGTTTATAGAACGTGCGCATCGCACAATTCTTGATAGACTATACAAATATTTTACTTATAAAAATACCTTCAGATATATTGACGTCCTCCCAAAATTTTTAGAGCCTACAATGACACATTTCACCCGACGACCGGCATGGCGCCCTCGCATGTGACAGGTTCGGACGTCTTGGCTATATGTAAGAAGATGGAGGCTAAGAGAGTCGACGCATTCGCTTGGCTAAGGTCAAGTTTAGCGTCGGTCAACACGTACGTATCAGTAAGGAGACGATGAAGTTTCCCAATGGCGGGGAGCGGAATTTCTCCATCGAAATATTTTGGATTACCAAAGTTATAGAGAGGCGACCACGACCCGTCTACGAGATGGAGGATTTAAACAAGACTCCATTAGAGGGACAGTATTACGGGAGGAACTGTTTCCGGTTCGCATCTCGAAACATTCCTCCTACAAAATAGAAAAATTGTAGACAAATGAATCAGACACGGCATTCGGGAGTTTCTCGTCCGCTGGTGAGGTTACAGTCAGGAAATCATCTCTTCGGTACCCACTTCTATTGTGAAGAATATATGACTTGGCGTCACCCGCTCAGAACCACTTTTACGTGACCGTTGCCTACGAATGTGGTGCTTCATTTCCGCAAGAATTACCAATGGTAAAAATCTATATAAAACATAGAGTCGGCATCCATAATAGGACATTTATATACGATGCATTATTTATAGACGTACTATCTTAATTAGGCGCCCCGCGGTCTTTCCCCAATACGAGAAACGGCCCTATCTATTCCGCCCTGCTCTACCTTCAGTTTGGGCATGGGATCGGCAATTTTTTCGGCAGTCTCTTTTGCTGGGTCCGGCCCCTCCTGTGGAGCAGGACCAAGGCTTTGGGCCACGAGACGTTCCTTACCGGCGGCAAGATCCTGACCGATATCTTGAAAAACACGTCACCTGACGTGCGTGCCGAGGATATCATATCTAAACATGTCGGAGATGCCGTGTCTAAACACGTCACCGAATCCACACAGCGTTTAATTTGCAAGTTGCGGGCAGGGTTTGCAAACGTGTCAGACGGGAAACGACGCCTGGTCGGGGAGGCAAAAAACCTAGAAAAACAACAAATCGTGCCCGTGTAATAAAAAGGACATCTCCTAGTCTTATTCAGTCACATCATGTCTGCCACGGAGATAGCGTTCGTAAGCAGAGAGTTTGACATCTTCGTGCACAGACCTGCCCAAACGTGTTTGGTCGGGTTTATACAGACCGCGTACAAACCTATCTCTACCGTGGATCAAAATGGTCTTTAATTTTTTATACATGCCAATAACGATACCTCCCTACATCTCGATTACAAACTCTACGTCCGGGGTAAATTAGTCTCCGGTTCTGGAAAGTATGTGGAAACTTCGGACCACGCGGCCGTGAACAATAATTTCCTCCACTCACTTTTCAGTCAATGTAACGTCGCTCTCATTGGTGTCACAATCACGCAAGCGAGCGAGCACTATTATTGTCGCTCTTATGTCTAGACTCTCTTTACATAAGGCACCGATGCTGTAGCCACGCATCACACGAACGCATACTGGTATCGTGACACTGGCGACATGCTGCCCTGTGACCCCGCGGCCGAGTCGCTGACCGCCACGAATAACCATTGATTCATCACTCGTTTGGAAAGACTTAGCGTTAGTAAGGAGATCGAGCTCTTCGGGCGTTTGCATAGCGATCTGTATAACGTACCGCTTTTCTTACTGCCGGGCGTGAGCCAGCAGATAAGATTGTCGAAGACCCGACCGGGTTTCGACACGATGAGCTTTGCCACCGATTCAATGACCAATTTAAAGTTTTTGGACGCCCAATTATTGGTCAGACGCGTAAAAGCTGAACCTATAATGTTGTTAGCTCATAATTTTACGTTAAGCAAGGGGGCTCTCGCGCGGTATAAACTGACGAGATTCGAACTCATAACATTCACATTCTCCTCCGGATCAAACTCCTTGTCTATTGTCTTGGGTCCCGTCCGGAAACGCCTCCTGTTCACCGTGGTTAAGAACGCCTATTTTATAGGTTCGCAGGACACCAATCCGTAAAAATTTCAACAATAAGATATCACTGATTTTACGCTGTTTATGAATGGAAATCTCCGTAATGGGCTATAGGACTTTTTTCCAAGGGTCCGGCATACATCACTCTAAATTGAACTTCAGATAACACACGATATGTATATAAACAGCTATTTTATGTTACTCTTTGATCTCACACCCGACGGGGGCGCTTCTGATGGTCACATCTCCCGCCCCGAAAATGGCAATATGAGGGTCGAGTTGAAGTTCAGTAAGCCATTACCCAAGACGATCACGTGCCTGCTGTACCCATAATTTGATAATTCCGTCCTCATAACTTTTGCGCGCAACGTCACGACCGACTTCTAAAACAGATGGACACCCTGCAGATACTGTGTACGCTGCGCAATGTAAATTCATTCCTTGACGTTTATGACTATGATCTCCTACCACGTTCCATTACGAAAAGTTGCACTGTCATTTTCAATGCCGATCCTCTCACAGAGGGAGGTTCGCGCTGGCTAGCCGTGCACTTCCGACCCACATCTTCGAGTTCATACTACATCGATTCGTACGGCATCATACTGAAATTCATACGACGTTACTGCACGGCCTAGGATCATAACCGGAGACAGCTGCAAGGCCTGACTAGTGATGTCTGCTGCAAGTACTGCTGTCTTTTCGCCCTCTACATGGATCGGGGCTACACTCCCAAACATTTCGTAGCGCTCTTCGACGCGTGCAACACGGACCGCCAAGTGGATGGGATGTTCGCGTCCGAATTCGGGGCCGAAATTTCACGGGGCGGCTGGGGTCAATGCTGCCGCAGTTGCATATAAAAGGTAAGTATTTTATCGATTCTTATCGTTCCTAATCTAACATGGCTGGGAGTATTAGGGAGGCCGTGATTGATTACGAGTTCTTGCGTGGGCGGCAGAATGAGACAGACGTCAGGGAACTTTCAGTGGCCAGCGCCGCCGCATTCGAAACGTTCCGTTTGAAGCCTCCCTAACGGTGGCGGATCACAGCTCGACAGAGTACGGCATAAATTGGATAGATGAGCATATAGAATATAGGGAGTTACACACTATCCTGCACGAGGCCGTGGCCGGTTTCGCCCACCTCTACGCCTACGGCATCTCGAAATGCACGTTCTTCGCCGGACTGATGGGACGACCGATCCATAACCTAGAGGATGTCAATTGCCCCCGCCCGACTCTTTCAATCACGACCGCTGATGTACGTTGCCCTGCCACAAGTTTCCCAAATTCTCTTGCGGAACCAAACCGCACATTCCTTCTACGATAGTTTTATGTACTTTCTGCAGAAGAAAGATTTCGTCCAATGCCCTCCCGACATGACACGTCATACTGCTGATTTTGTTGCAGCCCTATAAACTGGCCGTGCACATCGCCCACCTGTCACTCTGCTCATGTTTCGATGACGTCTAGACGTAAGCGGTCCTCCTCAGACGGTGCTATTGCTGCTGCCGGCGCCAACAGGATGATATTGATCTCGATCCCGGAGGAGGAGCTGCTGCCATCCTCTCAATCATCCGGCTTCTGTACCTACTGGCCCACCAATCCCGCCTTCGATCCCAAGAGGATCCTGCTTAGGCGCATGTTCTTTATCAGGGAGGACAAAACCAAGTACCTGTCTGTGGGTTTCTACCCCGCACGTGACTATCAACCCTTTGTGGAATTCGGAGCCATTCGGAGGGGCGGGTCCAAGTCCCTCATTCTCACCTACGAACAAGTCGCCACGTTTGCGGATTGTCTGCCTGCGATACGTGATTCCATGTGCGTCGTCGGCGACCGCTTCATCATCAATTGTGAGAGTGGCAACTTTCGACTACACACGCCAAGAGGCACGTGTCGGCCAGACTGTTTGTCGGTATGCATAAGCCTGGCGCAACCTCACATGGACTATCTGGTGCGAGTGTTTCACATCATACAGCAACAATTGCGCGAATACATAATCGCTATGCCGGACGTGTTGTCCTATGTGACGTCGTCCTTAACCTTTTGGCGCCGGAATTATTTTTTCAATTTTAGCACAACCTATATAAAATATGTGAATAATTCAGGAACAAAATATGTTAGATTTATGAAACAAACTGCATTTTGAAGAGGAAAAAACGGAGAGTATATATCATGTTTAAAATATTCAGTACCTATATTTGTTGAATAAATAAATAAAATGCAACGTTTAGAGGTTGGCGGTGCGGTGCGACCACTATAGTCGTCGTTAGGTGTCAAAGGATTAACTTCGGTATCATATATCGAACCGCTGCCTAACGCTAGTAAAAACATAGAGTACCCTCACCTGTACGAGGAACTCGTAACATTTGTGTAAATTAATGTATGTATCACACTTTTTTGAATAAACGTCACTTATAGCTAAATGTTATTTCATTTCGTATTGCAGCACTAACCTGTATCTATCCTGCGACTATTCTCTGCCTGGCGCGTGTTGCAGGGAACGCCCTCTTCTCGACGAAGCAGCAACAGGATACCTAGATGAAAATACTGCCATATAACTTTACATATTTTACGGTGTTATGTACGATCTCAGAAATGTCATGACAGAGGGCGGTCTTGATTCAGATCGCTCCGTTATGGCTCCCTGCAACAAACATATCGTAAATCTAGAATTTGCCTGATTCACAGTTAGATAAGCCATTAACCTAAAACGTAGAGATACTAATTACAAATTACCGTTTTACTAGGACACGTGTAAGTTTAATTCAAGTTCCTCCTACCTGTCTTATTCACAGCAGTAGCAGCAGCAACAGCAGCGTTGAGAACACAGTTCAGGTAAGGATTTCGCTACGTTAATACGCAACGTTTTATACAGAACCGTATGTCTGTTCCCCGCCCCAGCACGCACTCACGTGAGCTCCAAGTCTTTTTTTTCCAAAGCGCGTGCTAATGTGCCCTTACTGCAGTTGCTAATGAGGTGATACGGTTCTCACTTCCGGTGCATCAGTTCTCGGGATAGAGTGCATGCGAAGCACACAGGGGTGACCAGCGTATGTACACTTAACCTATGAACTTTACACGGCGGCACTCGGTCGGGGCTAAGAACTTTTCAGGACCACAAAACTTACGGTTTGGAGGCCCTGTATCACTACAGACTTACTCTCACATCCATATCTCCTTTCCTTCTCACTCAAGCTAAGAACTTTTCAGCACCCACGTCTTACGGCGACGCTCGGTCGGGATGCTCTGTTACACTACGGACTTACTCCCACCTCCGTAACTCGTTACCTTCTCACTCAGACTAAGAACTCTTCAACATCCAGGGGCTTGACACTAATAGGCTAACTACTTTTCGGCACCTCAGCCAGGGCTATGCACTTTTCACTACGGCGACCCTCGTTCGGGGCTTGACACCTCTATAATACTAATAGGCTAAGACGTTTTCAATATGCAGGATCTTTTCAGTACCTCAGACGGGGCTATGCATTTTCACTACGGCGACATTCGTTCGGGGCTTGACACCTCTGTATTGCTAATAAGCTAAGAACTTTTCAGCATCCAGAGCTTAACACTGATAAGTTAAGGACTTTCCAGCACCTCAGCAGGCTATGCACTTTTCACCGCGGCGACACTCGGTCGAGGCTTGACATCTCTGTAAGGCTAAGAACTTTCCAGCACACATCTATGTAACAGGTAGCACCAAATAAACTTTGGACGAACACGGTGAATGTTTTCCGAATTGTCGGGACCGCACCCTGACTCAGGAGCTGGAAGGTATGACTTCATCAGTAACCAGCAACACGCGTGAGACTATGTGATTACGATGCCGGCGAAGCGTTACGCCATTCACGCTTCGAAAGATTGAAAAGCTTGCTTACATCACCTCCCATAAACGCGCCGGGAAAAACAAAGTAAGATGCTACATATCTTTCACAGTCCCTTCTTTCGTTCACTCACATAACGTACATACGGCCTCATATGACACTTTTCGAATGCAAAAACGTACTAAGGATTTTTCCTAATTTCCAGGTCATGCCCTAACTATATACCTATCCTCACGGCGGCAATACGTCACGGGGAGCACTACCTACACCTACCAATCCTCACGACAGCAAGCGTCGCGTTCGGTTATATATAACCATACTTAATTCATAGTCCTTTCTTCCATTCACTTACATTCCGTACTTACTGCATGATATACATATTTTTAATGCAAAAACTTACCAAGTAACTCTCCTCATTTTCACTCTAACCTTACCCACCCACACGCCACCACAGGGCGTAGGGAGGGCCTGGAGTTTCCACACGACGAGGGATATTCAACCTGGGCAAACGCCATCTTGTTTTCGACTTTAAGCCCGGGGCTTTACCCATCCCCACGGCGAAACAGGGCGTAGGGAGGGCCTGGAGTTTCCACACGACGGGGCCATCAACCTAGGACTAACGCCATCTTGTTTTCGACTTTAAACCCCAGGCTAAGCCCTACGCCATCTTATTTTGGACTCTCAACCATACTTTCTTAATAATATACTACACCCTGACAAAATACCTACTTCAACTAGTCGAAAGCCGGGCGCCATCTTGAATCGATCCTTTTTAATAATACTCCCCACCCTGTCAAAATACTCCTGAAAACTGGCCCAACCGGACGCCATCTTGGATCGATCCTTTTTACTATTATAGACCATAGTCTTTCGGACGCCATCTTGTTTTTGCAAATTCCTACCAGGGGCCCAACGACGACGCCATCTTGTTTTTGAGTTTGGGGCCGGGGTTCTTGCCCATTTTTGAGTTTTGGGGCCCACCGAATCCCTTTGCACCCCCATTTTTTGAATTTTGGGGCCGGGGTAATTGCCCCCGGACTGACTGGACCTCCACGGGTATTACTAACGCCTTATGTGGACAGAACATTCCTCCTGTACATCCACCTGTGACCTGGCATTAGCGACTAAACTGTTTTTCGAATTTTCATAAATTTCGGTACACTTTGTCTGTACAAATGTAATGAGGCGAATGTTAGTTTGTGCAAATTGGCTCAGTAAAAGCTGTACTTTCCTTTTGGGCGGAAATAAAATGTTTGCCATTTTTCATCTCACTTGGATGAAAGTCGACATAGCAGATGCCCACAAAAGTACATTTATTTACTGTAGTGTTCTTAAAAACCGGCACACTGAAAGCCATATTGTCAGTAGGGATGTAAGTAAATTTAAATTTCATTATGTTGGTTCCTTGGAAAGGTATGATATTTTGCAAGTAAAGAAACGTTCGAAGTGTGATGTCAAATTTTGTTTTCATATATTATAAATAAAGTTGGTATGGCACAGAAACCGAGTGTTACAATAACCGACCACATCACAAAATTAAAGGATCTGAATTCCGGATACGCTGCACAAATAACACGAACAAACATGCAGCGAAAAACTGCACCTGTGTGTGGTTCTGACGTCAGCTGTATTGTTTCTTTAGTTGACGAGAAGTGGGCCAGCTCAGGCAACGTTTTCCGGCCCGAAGTGTTTTTTACTGTCTAACGTAATTCCTCTTTAGACGTTTTTCTCACAATGATCCCATTTTCAACCGCATTAGACAGAATAAAAGCGTGAAGAAGTGGAGTTCGAAAGAAAAGGAGTCTGAGAGGTGCTCCATGAGCCACAGAACGAACAATTGTAAGAGCAAGTATCAAGTGGGCCGGGATCGCAGCTGCAATCGGCTCCACTAATAGTAATGAAACGAATAAACGGCAATAGCACCAAATTTATGGCAGTTTTGCTCTCGGATGTTACTTCCCAGCTTCTCATTTTCTAGCTCAATCCATGACTTTGTTATTTTAATTTCAGATATTATTGTATCATTTTGCTGAGTAAATCAGATACCGAAACGCCTTAAAACACTAAACAACAGATAGTAGTCCTACAGCAGTTGTACTTGTTTTTATAACTTACGCAACGTCGGTTCGTACCTTTGCAGCACCTTAATAACATATCCCTAATTTAGAATCTCCTGCTCTCTTTTAACTACATTCTTTTTATTACAACCCCACCAGTACTTCTTTCACACAGTAGCTTCTGTGAGTCAACAAAAGTAGACACGGCATTCTTTACGAAGAATGGAAGCCCTGGTTCACAATGATTCGAAGTTTATAATAAATCAGGTGGGTAGTCTTAATTCTTCCTGCGATACGGACCGCACGACATGAATTTTTATGTGACGTCATTAGGACGAAGGAAAAAAAACCGTAAGCCTTATTCCGTGTTACATAGTCAGGTACAATAGAAAGCTGAATCTTTGTAAATAACCAACTTGACGCACAATTCTATTTCTTATTTTTGTTTATTCCGGCCAGCCTCGTGGTCTAGTGGTCAGAGTCTCTGCCTAATAATCATGAGGTCCCGGGTTCGATTCCCGGTTCTACCGTGGGAATTTTCTCTGAAGGGGAGGATTCCCGCGGAGACAATGGTCTGGGTAGGTTAGTAGAATTTAGGTTTAAGGGCCCTCCTGGCACTACATCCTCCTATATCACCACTCACATCATCGCGACAACCTAACCGCTCCTCTTGGGCTTCCCAACCTCAGAAGTCGGTTACACTTCTGCCATGCCCAGGAGGGAAGGCCACGAAGTCCACAAGGACATGTGGGGGCATTGAAAAAAAAAGTTTATTTCAATTCTCTACATGTTTCGAGCAACCAAGTGCTCATCACCAGGAGAGTCAATTGTATCAATACGATCTCTGGTATATGTCGCTCTGAAAACAGTTGAGTGGTCCAAAATTACAAAAGGTTTATCTTAAAATGAGTAGTATTTCTTATAGGTGGCGATAAAATATTAAAAAAACGGAGTGACATGTTTTGTGTAATTTTGTTTTGAAGATTAATGGGCGTATTTATGTCATGTAGATGTCAAGGCTAAAAGGCTCTTCTAAAATTGTTTAAATTGTCTCTAAAATGTTAAATCTGAATTAATTGAAGCTACAGAAAATGCAATAAAATTATTAATTAAAAAACAACTTGCTTACCTATGTAGGTGACCGTGTGGTGTGCAGGTTTAGATGGAAACGGTTCGGCGAAGTTGGAGTGTTGATTGGGAGTCAGGTGGAGTGTGACGTTTGATATTTGTTATGGAGGTGGTGAAACACTGGATTTTGCTTATTCGGGTTTTGTTCGGGAATGAGTTGATTTTTGTGGTGGAATAGCTGTACGCACATTTATTAATAAGGAAGTAGGAGCGATGGCGTATTGACGTATTTCAGTTGTTTCATCATGTCATTGATGTTGCCATATTCATGTCTGCAGTGGAGGATATGTAGTGCGTGAGGATGAATGGGGTTCGTTGTCTTTAATGTAAAGCGTATGCCCTTGGAATCTTGATTTGATATTACGGTTGGTTTGTCCTATATATGATCTGTGGCATGTGTTACATGTGAGTTTGTAGATCCCACTTTTTTCGTGTTCTGGTGTCTGAATTGATATTATGGATTTTATGAGTTGACGTAGTGTAGTTGTGGTCCTGAAAACTATGCGTATGTTAGTGTTTTTCAACAGGTTGGTGATTTTTCTTGTCTTCGGACTGTGATATGTGAATGTGGTTCAGATTTGTTTTGTCCTTTTCTTCAGTTTGTGTACAATCGATTTTTCGATGTATTTGCCGGTTTAGTTTCTGGAATTGGTTTTGTGGAATATTGTTGTTTTTGGCTATTGTTTGTATTATTTCCCATTCTTTTTGTTTTTTTTTCCCGAATCTAATGGTAGGGAATACATTCTATAAATGTGAAATCTGAACGCTGCCATTTTGTGTTCTATGGGGTGGTTAGAGAGAAAGTTGACAGATGTGTCTGTGGTGGTTGGTTGTCAGTTTCGAGACATGTTTGTTTTCGTGTTATTGTCAAGTCTAGAAAGTTTATGGAACTGTGACTTTCGTATGTGGGATTGAGTCTGTTATTACGTATTTGATTTATGTGTATATTGATTGTATCCGGTTGGATTCTTGTTGTGTCATATATGATCAGAATGTCGTCTACGTATCGTGTTTATAATGCTATGTTCTTTGTATCAAGGGGATGTATTATGTGTATGTCTGCAGAGTGCTGTAAAAATATTTCTGCTATTAAGCTTGATATCGGGGATCCCGTGGAGATGCCTTATTCTGGTTTATAGGATTTTTGTTGAAATGTAAAGCTATTTTGTGATAGGATTACTTTAGCAGTGCGAGTATTTCTTGTGTTATCTGACTGTGGTTATTCTCCACTAATTTGATTTTTATAATATTTAATGTTTCATTTTCGGGTACGTTAACGTAAAGATCTTTGATGTCGAGTTATTATTTTACGGGTCTCGTGTACTTTTAGTTTTGTTAAGTCAAGGGCAAGGTTTTTTTAGTTAACGCCATTGTAGTGGGTTTTTTTATGTTTTGCTGACCGTGCATCTCAGTATATTTATCTTAGTAATTAACCAACTTGATGCACAAAACGTTTGTTTTACAGTAAGTTTATTTCATGTCTCTACATGTTTCGAAAATCATGTGCTCATCATCAGGAAGTCAAAATTGTATTATACAGCCTCTGGTATCACCACACTATCTAAAAAGGTTGTGTTTATCCAGTTATTAAGATTGCGCGGTGTCTATTTACTTTACATTAATTGTTGAATCTAAGCACGTTTTTACAACAGTCAAGTTGCATTTTCTGCAGTTTCAACAATTAATGTAAAGTAAATAGACACCGCGCACTCTTAATAACTGGATAAACACAACTTTTTTAGATAGTGTGGTGATAACAGAGGCTGTATAATAAAATTTTGACCTCCTGATGATGAGCACATGATGCTCGAAACATGTAGAGGCACGAAATAAACTTATTGTAAAACAAAAATTTTGTGTATCAAGTTGGTAAACTACGGAGATAAATATTGTAGTGGTTGTTAAGTGTGACATATTGGTTTAGAATTTTGGCTAGATGTTTTACTAATTTATATGACGGTGCTGATCTGCTGTTGATTACAGGGCGGATTGGGACGTCCACTTTGTGTAATTTAAGTTGTGCTTTGAGTGTGGGTGGTGAGGGTTTCTTTTGTGTTAGGAATTATCTGTCGTTTGTCTATAATTAGGTTGCATTCTTGCGTTGTTTTGTGGATAGGTTTCTGATATCTGTCGGTAGGATCTCTGGGCAAAGTGCGAAAATTGTTGGTCGTAAGGAAAGTATGTATTTTGTAGGAATATTTCTCAGAAATTATTATCACTATAGTTTTGTCTTTATCGGCTTGCGTGCTTATTGGATTTTCTGTTGCTAATTTCTGGTTCAATTGTTTCATCACTTATAGGTGTCTTTTTTGTTTGGGGATTTTTTTTTCTGGTGGAGTTGATGATCTGCTTTAGTTGGTTGACTGCAAGGATGCGGTATATGTTCTGCACTTTTACACCTAGGAGTTTTATGGCTCGTTCTATTTCTGATAGAAGGTTGGTGAAGTATGTTGTCGTTGGTTTTTCGATGCTGTGTTTAGGCCGTACTTGAGCATATGCGTTTCTTCTTCGTTGAAAATTGTGTTTGTTAAGTTTTTTTATCCTTGGGTAGAATTGGTGTTCATCCTTGCGGTGTGAAGATTTTGGAGATTTCGGTTGTTTCTGTTAAAGACATTCTAATTTTTTGTTGAGATGGTTGTAGTGCGTTTCTATCTGTTGCTGTAGTTTTCTGTCAATCGTTGTTTGGATGAGTTGCCAGGTGCTTGGCCAGAGAGCTGCACATTCCATGTCTATGTTGTGTAGCTGCTCGTTGAGTTTATTTATTTATTTTTTTTGCGTAAAGAAATTTTAATTCTTGATTTATTCTATAGCGGATGGTGACATTCTTTGTCTTTTGGCTTTGTGGTTTGGTTCCTTTTACTTTAATGTTGATATAGTTGGGGGAAAGTTTTTTCAGTCTGCAAGTTTTATTATACCAGATAACCGCATTATTCTTATACAATTCTGTTTTGATGTTCTTGTACTGGTGCGCTTGTTTTGCTTGTTTAGCGTTGCAGAATTTCATAAAATTGAATCTCCTGATGATGAGTACTTGGTTGCTCGAAACATGTAGAGAATTGGAATAAACAAATATAAGAAAAATAATTGTGCGTCACGTTGGTTATTTACAAAGAGTGTAATAAGATGCACGGTCAACAAAACATAAAAGAAAGCTGAAATACACACACACACACACACACACACACACACACAAGAATTCATAACATGGGAAAAAATTTAAACATTGCATTTAAAATAAATATCGAAAACCTGGAGACAACAGATATCATGCTTTTAACGATATCAATTTTATTCATGAACTTAGACGTTTTGTAATTCTAAGACTACACTCTTTCTTGAAGTGAGAGACGTGATGATGACGTGTACGTAAGGCCGAAACATGTCGTCATTAAATATATGAGGCATATGACGTAATACATTTTATTTTTAACGGTTGAAAGTTTTTTATTTCTTTTTGAACAAAGTGAGATAAAAACACGGTAAGACGTCTTACTTATAAACCAAGCGAGGCTTATGTCACCCGCAATGTGACCTTCTAGGCTGCGACACTTTATAAACTGGTAGGGGGACACCAACACTTCAGACTAACATACTGTCCCTTTCTTCACTGTAAGGCTGGAGGCAGTGCGATGCCCAGACCATAAGGCCACAGACACCAGACCATAAGGCGAAAGACATCGGATCATTAAGAAACGGATACTGTTTAATAAGGCGACAGACAGACCATAAGGTAACAGGTATTTCGGATAAGGCAACAGGAACTGTAACATAAGGCGATGGTCACCAGATCACAAGGCGACAGAGACTGTATCATAAGGTGACGGACACCAGTTCATAAGGCTACAGAGACTGTATCAAAAGGTGACGGACACCAGATCATAAGGCAACAGAGACTGTATCATAAGGTGACGAACACCAGTTCATAAGGCTACAGAGACTATATCATAAGGTGACGGACACCAGTTCATAAGGCAACAGAGACTATATCATAAGGTGACGGACACTAGATCACAAGGCAACAGAGACTGTATCATAAGGTGACGGACACCAGTTCATAAGGCAACAGAGACTATATCATAAGGCGACAGACACCAGATCATAAGGCAACAGAGACTGTATCATAAGGTGACGGACTCCAGATCATAAGGCAACAGAGACTGTATCATAAGGTGACGGACACCAGTTCATAAGGCAACAGAGACTATATCACAAGGCGACAGACACCTGATCATAAGGCAACAGAGACTGTATCATAAGGTGACGAACACTAGATCATAA
>Ga0123355_10004196_pt1 | contig 20937 bp, 16 predicted proteins | sample TergutEmb28metaG_3_FD_89872 | JGI IMG/M metagenome (GOLD analysis project Ga0123355, IMG submission 89872) | Embiratermes neotenicus P1 segment gut microbial communities from Petit-Saut dam, French Guiana - Emb289 P1 | ecosystem: Host-associated > Arthropoda: Insects > Digestive system > Gut ...
CGTTGCGCTAACCACGTGACACCCCTCTATCCGCAAAAAGTTGGCACTAACTTCGCCTACCGGCGGCGGCCGCTCTGTCGGTATGGTTCGCTCGCGGACTAAAGCCACGGAGTTTAGTTTTTTTAGTGTGACATAAACAAGAAATCAACCAATATACATCTTATAACCAGTACCCAAGACTCCACCTATTTTAAATGTATGAATACTCATATAACTTTACCCTCTTCGCCAGTTCATTTTTAGTAGCTAACAATAACTCACAATAAGGTGGAAGTACAGTCAAACACAACTTATAATATATAAGTTGTTTGCCTGTACTTCCGCCTTAATGTGACCTGATCAACACAACGGGGATGTCTCACATCAGAGCTAACAACAGCAAAAGAATATTTATACCCACTATTACTCTTCAGTTACTACTGACCACATACAATTTAAGACTCTTTATTGCAAAACAAGAATATTCTACACTGTGGGATCCCTCATAACACATGAGAATGTTGTGTATATTGTTTTTAATTGCCTTGTAATGATTGTATACTTTTTGGCTTGGTAATGGCCGTTATCAAGACCGAAACATGCAGCTTTTAAATAAAAACAGAGTCGTGTCGGCCTTACTATTTAATATTCGTTTAAATACGTTTCTGAATACAAAAGGGAATGGCATGTAATAAGTTAGATTACTTATGTGGGGTGGGTCACCGTAGTGGTAGGTGAAAATAAATCCAACGCAAAAAAAAAAAGACTAGTGAACAAACTTCTCGGGTCTCCATTTGGCAGTTAGATCGCGTTATTCCTTCCTTGTGCGATTTACAACTTCGTCAAGTTTCTAGCACGTAAAATAACCTAAAAGACTAACTACGTTTGGAACAGATTATAATCACCTTTCTTCATGCGTGTCACTGGCCTCGTCACATGAGCTGATTGTATTACACCATTTCCCATGGACGCATGTGCCTCTACAGAATTCATTTCAAAAGACTATCTTTTTGCCCACACTATTCGACAGACGACAGATAACCGCCAACCTATTAGTCACGGATTACTACGTCTCACAGGTGACACCACAGATCACACATAAGACCGTACATCTCCCTTAGGCACTTCGACTCCAACGCCATCTACGGAAGTGACACACCAGACTATGCAGGTCATTCCAGACTGTTGCCGGTGTCAATGATAACACTGGACAACAAATTTCAAAACATTTTTTTGTATCTGTGATGAATATGTTATTATTTGTTTGCATTTATTTAGTTAGAAAGGGGACAAAAAAATTCCTTGGCTCTAGTTTTAAAATTATGCTACCACTATGATATTTTACAAAATAGGTTGAAATATAGGGAATGGTTGATTACATAAAAAACTAAATACTATTCAGTGGAAAATAATGTGCTTAGTAGACTTACTCTGTTTAGGGATAATATTTACAACATAAATTGAACATCTGCACAGTCTTTTTCATGTAAGTTCATTATTTAACACAAACATCATGTAATTTTTTTTTTGTTTTGCCTGTCCCTTGTATTCCATGGTAGGGGCATCCTTTGCTAAAGTCCAGCAGTAGTCGGTGAGCATAGCACAGTTCCATTTACCTTGATATCTCTTCTCCATTGAAGAAATGTCTTGATGGATGTGTATTTTTAGTGACATGTTGCAGCCTAATTTCTGATAGCTCTGCAAAGGGTTGTTTACAAGTTCCTCATAGTTTGAGCCCTTTTGTTTCCCAAAAATCCTTTTACTACAAATTTAAAACTGTCCCAAGCTACCTTCTCGTCGCCTTGAAGGAGACTGTTGAAGAATTCGTCCTTGACAAGTTCTCGATTTGTGGACCAATGCAAATACCTTCTTTCACTTTTGCCTCACTTAGTCTGGGGAACTTCTCTTGTAAGTAAGTAAAGGCAGCTTCTTCTTGATTCATGGCCTTTACAAAATTTTTCATCAGACCAAGCTTAAAATGCATGAATGGCAACAAAATTTTACTTGGTTCCACTAGCGGTTGATTTTCCACATTCATGATTCCTGGTTCCAGAGATTTTCTGGCAGGTCAATCCTTTCTTGAGTAATGAAGAGGCCGAGATATTTTGTCCCAGTCCCAAATGAAGCAGCAATATTTTGTGAATTCTTGTTGTAGTCCAAGTAGTACGGCAATCTCTTTTACGTCACCACAGATTTGCCATTTGAATTTATTGTAAATAATGGCTTCCAACAGAATGTTCGTGTTCTCATATGACTTATTACGCACTGAATTATCTACAGGAATAGAAGGTAGGGTGTTGTTATTGTGGAGGAGAACTGATTTGAGACTCAACTGAGAGGAGTCTATAAAGAGTCACCAGTCCAGATGATTGTGATTAATATTGAGTGTTTGCTTCAGGCCATCAGTATCAGTGCAAGCAACAAGGCCCCTTTCCATTTTAAAGAACTGAACTAGATCATTGTGCCTTTTACGATACACTAAAAATTCTGACATTTTCTTTCATTACTCACCGTAAGGGAGCGCAGTGCTGACACATGTATCCCATCCCAAGTAACTAGTTTACGCATTAAGCCACACTTCATGTATCATGACAACTAGAGCCAAGAATTGAATTCTAAGGCCACATTTGGTCTCAGCACATTGAATTGAAGTGGAATCAACTATTTTCGTTATGGATACATTTTGTGTGTTGACCAGTGTAATATGTCTCTAAAACTATGTAGTGTTAGTTTCATTGCACTTAAACCTGTAGAATGGAGCGCAATAAAGCGAAATAAAATGTGGCATACTGATGCAATTATAGACAGAAATTATCTTAGTAGCTCACAAAATAACTAGTAATATTAAAACAATATGACATTATCTTCATAAAAACTTTAAGTGCCACTGTTCAAACATGAAACTAAAATACACAACACCCAAAGAAACAGAAAAAATTATCAAATCACTGAAATCCAAAAACTTTCATGGACATGATGGGATTTCTATGAACACTTTAAAAGTAAGTACACCTTTTATCACATCACCTTTAACATATGTATGTAACAAATCACTTTCATCGGATATTTTTCATTCCCAATTAAATTTTTCTGAAATAAAGCCCTTACATACAAAAGGAGACTGAATGGATATAACCAATTTTAGACCTACTTCTTTACGTACTTCCTTTTCAAAGATTCTGGAAAAAGTTATATATACAAGATTGTACCAACACATTAACCAAAAAAGTATATTAGCAACCGTACAATATGGTTTCAGAAATAATTCAACTGAAAAAGCCTCCTTCAAACTAATAAATGAAATATTACTAGCACTAAATAATAAATTAACAGTTGGTGGAATATTTTGTGAGATAGAAAAAGCATTTGACTCTGAAAATCATGATATACTATTGCCAAAATGTGAATTTTATGGATTTAAGGGCAAAAACCAATGCATTGCTAAGATCTTACCTCAGTGATAGGTATCAGAGAGTTCTAATAAATAACAATTTCTTCTAATACTACTACTTTTTCAGCATGTGGTAAAATAAAAACACATTGTTCCTAAGGGCTCTATACTTGGTCCTTTGTTCTTCTTACTCTATATAAATGATTTTCCAAATATAATAGCTGACCCACTGAAACTGGTTCAATTTGCAGATGACACAAGTATAATAACTGCAAATCCTAGTCCCTCAAAATTTAAAGAAGGTATTAACAATACAACTGATGATATAAATGACTGGTTCAGAAGTAACTCATTGTCATTAAATTTTGATAAAACCAGCTTTGTACAATTTAGGCCTAAAAATACCAAATTTCTTGGATTAGATATAGATAGTTCCTTGTCATGGGAAGACCATATTGAGCAAATGATGTTTAAACTAGGCACAGCTCGCTACACAATTAGGTACGTCAAACTTTTATGTCCCAAGATACACTAAGGACAATTTACTTTTCATATTTTCATTCCATCCTATCTTATGGCATAATTTTCTGGTGTAATTCTGCATACAGCTCTAATATTTTTAAAATTCAAAAAAGGATAATTAGAATAATTATGAATGCCAGAAATAGAGATTCCTGTCATCAATTATTCAAGAATTTAAAAATTCTACCACTAAAATCAAAATATATTTTTTCACTTCTATTATTTGTTGCCAAAAATAGGGATTTATATGAATCAAATTCAGAAATTCATAATTTTAACACCAGATTTAGTTTGGACTTACATACTCCTCAACTGCAAACTTAACAAATTTCCAAAAAGGACCTTTTATATTGGAATTAAAGTCTTTAATTACCTTCTACTAACATAAAAACCACATCTCATGACATACAGCAATTCAAATCTACTTTAAAAAGTCTTCTTCTTACAAATTCACTTTACTCGGAGGAATATGTAATGTTGTAATATATAAATTGTAATCTGTAATTGACATGTCCAATGTTAAAATGTGACTGAATGGATGAACAAACACACAAACACACATAAATAAGAGAAGAAATGTATGCAATCAAACTACAATACTTTTCTTTGTCACAGTATTAATATATATTGCAGAGAACTGAAAATAATTGCAATATTCCGCAGACATTGTTTGGTTTGGCCTACAGACTGTATAAATATAGCACACACATTATGGTCTTGTGGCTAGGATGGCAACCTGCAATCAGGTGCTGACCGTCAGGTAGGATTATCGAATGCCAAGTCACTAACTTGGTTGACTGTAGTGTCACCCAGGGTATTCTGGGAGGTTGGAACCAAACTGCTTCCTTCTTCTGCATATAAATTGTAGTGAAATTCAGTACTAGTTAAATTCGATATTCAATTTAACTTAAATAAATTTAATTTATTTAATATCTTAAATCCCACTCACTCTTCAGTGTGCTTAACAATGAGCAGTCAGCGCCTATAACATACCACTGCTATGTGGATCCGTGGTGGTCAAAATTATTGGCTTTCACGTCATGCAAGTTATTATTCGTTCAGTGGTTAGTGGCATGAGATGTTTTAGTAGCAAGTAGAGAAAATCTGCGCCTGATAAATAAGATTATTATGGGGAACATAATAGGAAAAGTTTTATAATCATTAATAGTTTATGATATTGTAATGACTATGGTAACATGACACTTGGAGGGCCTGTAATCAGACACTTTTTTTTTTAATTTCATGCAATCCGTGGTCTTGTGTACAGTGCTGTACCACAATTATAGTTTGGTTTTTTTTAATTGAACAATTCTTTTATGACATATGTACCACACGTGGTCCAAGACACCGAGGTTGTGTAATGGGTGCCTTATGCATGTTAAATAAAAGCAGTAATCGATCCAAAAACTGTGTAAATTCCTTTCTCTACTGGTGACTGTTGTGTCATGTGAGGGTACACGTATGTTGCAATATTGTTTGTAGTTTATAATTTTCAATTAACAATAGCTAGAACCCCCTCAAAGAAATGTTCCTCCTTTACAGACCATATAAAGTACAAAATTTTCCACGAGGATTATTTCCATAAACTGCCTGTATGAATCATACACCCAAGTTTATTTAAAAAAAAAAATGTAAAAAGGCATGTACCAACTGTGTAAAGGAGTTTTAAAATTTTCATTACCATAAAAGCAAATTACGGGGACAGATGAAATTAGCTATGCAATCACTTCATATCACTTGTTGAAGTAACATATGACAGCACTCTCTCTCTCTCTATCTCCTCCTTTCACACACATATATACACAAAGTAAAGTTGTGGTTGGAATGAGTATTGTCTGCCACCACTTACATTCAGAGAACTGTGCAGTGCTCAACAAAAACAGTTAGGACACACTTCCACCACATTTGTACACACTGACAAAAAGAATGCTTTTAATCACACACACACACACACACACACACACTCACACACACACACATATATATATATATATATATACCTATACCACCAACATACAACTGTAATCTGGATGAACTATGTCACTGTACTGCTTCTCTCACATGAACTCCCCCGTAATGGAAATGCCTGTTATGTGGGCCACATGTCAGTACCCATTGTACTGGAGGCTAGGGGGGCCTAGGGGCTGGTCTGGATGGGCACAGAGTATGTCGCCCCCACCGGGATTTCATCACCAGACTGTCCGGCCCCAAGCGAGTCACTGTACTAACTATGCTATTCCAGCCACCCCAGACATTATACCACCATTTGAGCAGATCAGCTATAACAAGTAACTATACTTAAAAACATGTGGGATGTTGCACTGCGCAGTCTGGTACATGGGTACGAACTTTCCAAAACAATTTGCTGCCTCCATCTTCAGGACTGAAACAGTACATAAGAAATGACCAAAATCAAGAAATTGTTATTAAAAACATAAAGTTATAGATGATAGATGCATTACATGAAAACTGTATGTACTTCTAGCCATAACAGGTCACATCTGGTTAACTAGGCATTCACAGTATAGTATGGTGATATACACACACAGTACATATTTACAGGTGGCCAGGAAGGAAGAGCCAATATATTGACTTGCTATGGGCTGGACAGTCTGGGGTTTTAACCCCAGTGGAGGTGAAATTTTCCCTACCCATCCAGACCAGCACTGAGGCCCACGCAGCCTCCTGCACAATGAGTACCGGGTAAATGAGCTGGAGCGTTAACCACCCACCGGCATCTAGTACCAAGGTTAAAGAAAGAGTACAGCTACATCTCTACTCCCCTTCTAGGCCTTCGTGGCTTGTTACAGGGCGCACTTTACCTTTACCTTTTACATATTTACATACATTATATATATATCACCAATTATGCATGAGGTTACTAAAATGAAACACAATAAAAAGTGAAGTTATATATAATTCTGTATCACAGAGCAGAAAATATGTAAAATCAACACTACACATTACTGAGTCTAAACACACACATACATACATACACAATATACAGGCAATTCAAACATGCCATAAGGAATGCCTTCATATAAGGAATGTCGAAAATGACAACTGTATAGGGATGATCAATAAATGTAATGCCTCTGGAAGCATACAAGCATTATGTTTTTACAAAAGAATAATTTCACTATTTCTATACACATTTATAAGAGCATACATATGCAGAATAACAGGAATGTGCACTATTAACATACAATGTAAACTAAACTCATAATTCAGTAACTTGGAAGGTTTAGGGGTCTTGCAGGAAGCCAGTACATACTGTGGAATAATTTAAATTTAAGAACAAAAAAGTCACAGAAATGTACATCACACAAGTCCTGCAATTTGAAACACAAGGATAAAAATGAACTAGTCCTAGCAGTGACCCTTACAGGACACAGCACGTATGGGAAAATTATACTCTTAAGGCCCAAACCAAGCCTGAAAGACAATGAAGACTGGTCCATAAATGAACATGACACCACAAACCTTACAGAGTACATCTTAATTCATTCATAATTTTCTTCTGGTGGTATGCCATGGAACATACAACCTTTCCTTCTTTAAAAAACACCATCAATTATTTAAAATTAATAAATCATACTGATGAAACATGTTAATGTACCAATTGGTATACTGAATGTTTTTAGTACGAAACGCACAATGCAGCCTAGTGCACTCCAACCACCTCCCTTTAATAAATCCTAATCACTGACTAGTCGACTCACAGCAGCAACATGTAAAACCACCTTCCTCTTTTCCAGAAGAAAATGCTGCTCATTTTATTAGCTCCCACTTGATGGTACCTCCACCTTGTTAAAGGCAAATGTTTTCCCAAGTGAGGGGCCTTGCATGCATCAATGAACTCAAAAGCTAGGCTGGCAGCAGCCTAGGTCATAGTGGGGCTACCCATTCCACACAGGGTTTGAGCCAGTTGCCAGACAAAGAGTCCACCAGGTTGGGGGTTGGGGCATGGGGCTGATGACCCCTGCCATCCACATAAGAAAAAGCTCATGTTTAAATCCATAAACTATGCTGGCTGAATGTCACCCAGTGAAGTACGGTGGAGGTGGTCAAGGCCTGACTCAGGCTATAGTCCCAGAGAAAAAATAGCAGTTAATATTTTCCATTTCCAATCTTGTCTGCCAAACGAAATTTTGGGCCATAACAGTTTGATAGTTTCTATACACTACCCATTTATAACCAACATGAAAGTAAAAAGAGAGTGATGAAGGATGAAATTGTACTGATTGTACCGTGCCATTGCTATGTGAGATCTGATGTTCTGACAGGCAAATATCTTCTGGAATGTCACACTGCATAGTCTGGTTGAAGCTTAGCTTAGGAGAGAGCAGGCATACTGCTACCAGACTACACGGTATCACACAACAGCAAACTGCTATCTTCCACATAGTTAGGCACATTCACAAAATTGTAGAAAGTGACTATTAGCTTTGTCATGTTTGTCCAACAGTCCGTCCATGTGGAACAACTTGGCTCCCACTGGACACATTTTCAAGAAATTTGATGTTGGAGAATTTTTTGAAAATTTGCTGAGAAAATTCAAGTTTGATTTAAATCTGACAAGAATAATGGGCACTTGACAAGAATACCTACAAACATGTATGATACAATCACCATAAATACTTATTTGTATGAGAAATGTTGTAGATAAACTTGTAGAGAAAATCAGAACACACATTTTAGGTTCAATAACTTTTTTTTTTTAAATCATGACTTTATGAGATAATATGAAAAAATATGGTAGAGCCAGACAGACCACAGACTACAATACAATAATGGGCATGCACATTGCATGGATTACGAAGGCTACAGACACAAACTCCAAATATATAACGCTTGTTACTTTTCCATGGCATCAATGGTTTTGTGTATGTGCCTTGATGTTACAGTTATATATATTTCGCTCTTACTGTATTTCATTATGTAATCCAAATGGTACGGGCGTAATCATTAATGAACATGCATTATCAAATATTAATGAAATTCGATTAGCAGTGATACTACAGGAAAAACAGAAATGGAAGAGACGGAGCTCACAGATTCTTACACGCATCTTGGGCACGTCATGGACATTCTTTTGTAATAATCTGCATTCACTGCAAATCTATTCTTCTGCAAATTACATACCACATTAATGGCATAGCACAAAAATATTCTCTCTTCATTCTTACCAGGAAATATCTACAAATACTGGACACATTTTATGATCTGTTACTGCATAATAAGGCTGATCAGTGTCACCACCATAAAACTGCCCATGTTCTTTGACTGTTGAAAAGTATATAACCACTAAAATGTCTAACAGTTTGCCACTTTGGTCATTTAGGTGTGATTGCTACACCAAGCAGCAGCAAGAGGAAATATTGGTTTAAATGAGATCGTGTAATGAGTCACAAGCAACAATACAGATTACAGACTGAAAACAAATTCTGCAAATCCTAAGTAACTCTATTTTCATAAATTTTGCTTTTATTTCATGAACTAAAATGAACCATAAACTTTAACTACGTATCTTCTGTCCACTTAAAACCACATTAAATGTGACTGAACACTTACACTTTCTTTGCTGACTGTAACACATCCCGTTTCCTGGGATGTCATGCCATGCAGTCCAGTATATGTTCACAATTACTGTCTTGATGTTTGAACTGGCACATGCCTGTGTAACAACTGTACACATCTACCAACATTACAAGGCATGACATCCCAAAAAACAGCTATATTAATATTCATTGCCATGAGAACCTCACAACCCACTTAATTTACACTTCCTTCCTTAAAAAATCCCCCCCCCAAAAAAAAAAAAAAAAAACTGCTCCAACAGCCCATTACATTACTGAGCCTGACCAGACACTAAATTGTTTCCTGAAATGTGGACATATTCCTTCAGAATGTATTTGAAGATAAGAAAGTGCACTTCACACATGGGACAACATGTTTTGCATACCTACAGGAAGATACAAATTCAAAGTGTAACATGGATCAGCGAGCATCACTCACTAAATTCAAAATAATAATGTAATAAGCTGTTTAAAAATCCATACTTAGAATACTTGTAGGAACTTCTTGAACACATTCTAATATTTTACAGAATACAGTATGTTCATTGGAAGAGGACCCATTAGGAAAAACACCACTGTGATGGTGCTAATTATCACCAAGAACAAGCACGATTCAGTATATGAACGAAACAAAAATGTAACACATTTTTAAACATCCAATTTCCTCAGCAGTCTGCTTTTTAATATACATAACTATATTTGAATATTTCAAATCTGACTAGAACAGAAAAGAATTTACAGTCATGCAGACTGCATCAGACTATCGGGAGGTAATGCTACTATACAACTGTGTGTCCTTCTGCATCCAAGTGTGACTAATGTGCTTGCCAACCCTCTACCTGAAGAAATTATGTACACTGCAACACATATCTTAAGGCCAAACTTACAGACTTACAAATATCTGAATTATAATTTATATATACCAAGAGTAGAACAAAACAGACTGAACTGGGACAGTTTAGAAAAGTACAATACTCAAATGTTACAAACAACAGTCTCCATTTACCCAATAAGATTCTAGGTTCCAGTGAGTCACAGTACAAAGTAATAATTTATTTTCGGTTTATACACCAACGTTCTGGTGCAGAAGTCAGGATATACAGACAATGTTATGTGGTGGATGGTCCGGGGTTCAAATCCCGGCAGAGACAAGAGATTTTTCTTTTCTCAGTATCATCTAGCCTGCTTCTGGGGTCCACCCAGCCTATTAAATGGGTACTGAATCCCAGAAAAAATGTGCAAAATTCTCAAGAACAACAATCTACATTACACGCATTTGTTACTTCATAATTGAAAAATAGAGTTCATGATAAATTGTCTCCATTAGTGGCCAGAATGTGAAACACACAAAGTAAGTATTTTGTGATGACAGTCAACTTTCTCATGCTTAATGGATGGACAGGAGAAGTTTTAGAACAGAAGCCCAATTAAGGTAAAGTTTCATACCTTAAACTGATTCACAGTACTGTGTAACATGAATCTGCATGTACTATCCAAGTACATAAACTGTACTGTTTTATACACAGATTTATTTAGGTAAAGTTAGAGGTAAAAGAGTTTGGGCATTAATATTTGTAGTTACTTTCTTTAATGAAAAAACCAACAAGTGTTTCAATTCTAATAACACTACTGTCCCCCCCCCCCACTCCCCACCCCAACAACAGAATACATTTCAGTCCATATCTTCAAAACCAGCTGCAATTATCAGATGGAAAGTACTACAAAACATTCTATAGTCTATGTTTCAGTAATAAACACTTTTAGTCAACAAAGAATGGAAAGACTTTTCAGCAGATATAGTCACAAGTCCCAATTAAGACTGTTTTATAAACCAACACAAATCATAAATTACAAAATAAGTGAATTTCAACAAATTTAAAACACACACACAATTTACTGCAGTTCCTTAAAACAATTTAAATTCCATGTCCATGTTGTTGCAGAAATGGCGCGCTTCATCTACTGTATACCTGCACAAAGTAAACAAAATAAAACACAACAATTTTAAGTACATAACGTACTTAACTGCAAACGCCATGTGAAAATGGATATGCTTATTCTATCTGTACCATTTCAACTTCTGATCTCCTGAAGTGATTTACATACAAGTTTCAGTGCCCTTATAAACAAATATACTATTTACACTATCACTAGAAAACAAATGTTCATTATCTTCATATCTACATGGAACATTCTAAACATTTCAGCACCTTACACCTAAGAGTTCTCTGCTACAAATATAAGGAGGTATGTAACTAATAAAAACAAAATTCTTTTCAAAACGAAGGTAATAAAATAAAACACACATTCGCATCCATTAACAATGACTAAAATTCTGTTTTAAAGTTTAACAGTGTACATCATTTAAGAGCTCCTTTGGATTCATTCTTACCAAGTATCATATTTACATATAAAAAATACACAACATTCACACTTTTTGTGCACTACATTTAATCTAACAACACACTTTCTTCCGTCACTGTTGTCTTCATTTAAACAGTCTGTGTGCTTGTGACAGCAATATGTAACAGCATACACAGTACACACAGAAATATATAAGCTATTGTAATATCACAAGAAACATTTGATTCAGCTTCATATGCATATCATCTAGTGAAATTGCCTGTGCTGAATCAATTAACAGAATCGTCTTTTCAAATGGAATTCATATATGGCGTACATGTCGTACACAGGGGTCGAACTTGACACTGGTTCCCCGCATCTCAGTATAAGCCACATACATTATTTCAATTACAATAAAAACTACTCTATTTATTTATGTAATATGATTCACACAAGCTTAAATGAATCATATGAGCCAAAACTGCAAAATGTAATTTTTCAACAATAAAATAAATGAATAAATAATAATATACTAAGATTCCTAAATATTAGTTATTGTTTCATAACTACCTGCAATTGGCCAAACAGGCTTCGGTTGAATACATGCAAAGCAGAAGAGAGAATGCACGAGACAGGTGTCACGGATGATTCCAACATATGAATCTAAGACTGAATCTGTTAAGAATGAATAAAACCATGAAAAATCTCAAACAGCATAAACTGAGCCTTGAATTGGCACATCATGAATACAGACCATGCAATTTACAGGTGAATTAACATGCTAGACCAAAAATTTCAAGGCTCTTTAATCTACCAATATATATAATGACTACATGGGGTGTAACTCAGACTCAAAGTTGGTCATCACTTCTGCAGTGCAATAAAATCTGTGATGAACATGACACACACATGAAGAATCACATTTCCCTGAAGTACATTTTTGGTTGATACTGAAAACCTTGGTGAACAGCAACAATAATCAATACTGAAACTGGTTAATGACTGGTCTATGAAGTTTGCTTACTGCACTGCACTGCTTGCAGACACCTCCTATATAATCAGTCTCAGCATCCAAACTGTTGACTTTCTTCTTAATATGAACCACCATTCTATCATCCACCATGTAAAGTATACATCCGTCCAATATTCATTATCAACCGTTGGAACTGACAAATTCCTATGTCGCATAAAACCGTCACGAGGGAACTGGATTAACAGCTCATCTTCTTTGTCATAATATACATAATAAACAAAAGGAAAACTATGCTTCATGGTCTGCAGAGTTGATTCCAATCAATGACTCAGTTTGTTCGTCTTCACAATCAGAGATCCTGTGAATGGAGGGGAAAACAAACAGCAATGTTACAAACTGCATGTAGCGTGAAATTCAAATTACATACTACCACTGTTTTCATTTCCTTCAAAAATATATATTTATATAATTACTTTTCCCATAAATTTGCCTGCTCCCTTGAAAGTCACATTTTTCAGTCCTTCAGTTTCCAACCGTATTGAAATAACAGTATTTATACAATATAATTATAATCTCCAATGTGGATAACAACACACATTCCTCAAAATACTGACAGCTGGACATTATCAGTGGTCATGCGCTGCACTGTACATATATTTTAGCAATTTCAGTTAACAGAGACTAAATTTTGGCAACTTTGGTTCGCATGGAATGCTCTGATGAACCACCACCATCATTTGGGAAATCATTTTACAACAGAACTAAATCACATTAAATATTTTCTTCCCAGTTACAAGTTATGAACGTTACATTTTACTGTAAACAATAATGTTACACTGTTCAGCTGTTCGACCATTTGTTTACTGTGAATATACTGACACAAAAATTTTTATCCCTATGCCCCGTAACATAAACTACACTTGCAACATGTGCCCTATAATAAAACACAATCCAAATATTGCATAATGTTTCATGAATGTATTAACATCAGTGTGAGGACTGCTTGTTCTTCAAAACCTTGTTTTCTGCACACCAACCTGATTTACAAAACTGATAATCATGTTTGTATGAATGAATAGTATAATGACACTTTTAAAAACTCTTTCTTTCCTCACACCCAGGATTAGGCATTTCATAGCACAGAAAATTTCATATACTGGGGCAACAACAAGCCACTCACTCAGAATGGTCTTGTTTACAGTACTACCTCAAGGCAATAGTATAAACAGTAAACAAACCAAATTTAACTGACCTGCAAGCTATAAGACATATCGATATTACATGCCACTGTTTAAAAAGAGCTTTCTGAGAAAAAAAAGCCCCTCATTTTCCTTTCATTAACATACCACAATGTGTGATCCAGTGACAAAGCAGAGTCCTTCCGTCTCACACGTTTTGTATTCATTCTGACCAGACTAAGTGTAGGCATTTTTATTTCCTTCGCCATAAACTCGAAGAAGCTAAAAATATGGTACATAACATAAGCAACACCAGGCTTGTACAATGGAATGCAGCCCACATCTACCCCACTACTGCAGCATGCCAATGACATCAGCTTACTGTATTCATGTGATATTTGCCAAAGTTTATAGAGTTGGTGCAGTGTTTTTGTAATAAGTATATGTTGCCCCTAGGTGGCAGGGAATGGCATACTGATCTGAAGAAAAAGTCTTATTTTTTCATAGGTACTTACATAGCTTTGCTGGGTTAGCTTCAAAGAGAAATATTACAGCCATAAACTCAACCCTGGTTGGCAGTAAAAAGGATGATTTGGTAACTGGGAAGGTACTTTCAGGCTGAGGCTTGGTGCATGAAGATTAGGCTGTAGATGAATTCTACTAGTAACCTCTTCATTACCCTACCACTGTAGGTAACACAGTCCACATAACAAGCACTCCCAGGTCACTCATGCTTTCCTGTATCACTTCCAAAGTAGAAGGACATGCCAGTCGGGTGCAGCACATAAAAATTGGAGGAGTCGGGCCCTAATGAATCTCCAGTACAAAATAATAAAAGCAGTCCAAAAATGTTTCTCCAACAGCATACCAGTTTAGTGTTTATTAATGAATGAAATGTATCTAAACTACTGAATTGAGAAGACATCAAATGTAAGAAATTAGTACTTGTGAGAAACCAGAACAAAGAATTTTTAAAAACTAAAAGAAATATCAACATTCAAAAATACAGGAAAAGGGGAAATTACCTGACTGGTCGACTTCTTCTACACACAAAGATGTAGCACCTCCGAATACCTTCCATCACAGGGTCCCAGTTCTCATAATGGGCAAGCAGTGTTACAGCAAAGAAAGCAAGAAACATTGGTACAGAACCAATGTAGAACATGGATGGATAATTGACTCTTTTGAACACCACATCAGCAAACATGGACATTGGTATTGTAAGGCTGATGGCAACCGTAGCTATCAGTGATGATGTTAAGAAGCACCCCCTATTGGCAAAACAACCACATTTAATAACAGTGAAACTTCACAGTACTGTTCCAGCTAACAGTATTTTTTTAAATATGGTGCTCATATTATGGATGAGACAAGTGATCTGAGACCACATACACATGACACTGAATGAGAAAACATCTGACATAGTACATGAGAATTCAATGCATGCTGCTTGTAACCAGACATTCTGTTTAACCTGTTGCCACAACACCGAAACTCACTACAGCCTCATGCTCTTTTTTTAAAGCAGGTTTATCAACAAGTCTGGGCTATTAGGTTCCTGGACTTTGGCATTCAACTCATTATCAAAACTACACAATGTTTGGGAACTGGATCTGTTCCCATCGTCAAGTAAGGCATGTTGTCAGTAAAGTCTGACAAGACAAGCTAGTCTCAATGCTTTGATGTGTCCACTGGCCAGAATTCTGCCAGGCCCAACCCTCTCTTCTCAGGATGAGACCAGCATACCTAGCACAAGCACGCTCTGTCACTAACTACATGGAGCAGAGTCCTTCCTCAGTAGCTGACAGTTCCTCAGCTAGTCAAGAAATACCATGCACTTTATGGAACCTGAAATTTCATTACCGCATTCACAAGGGCCCGCCATCTGTCCCTATCCTGAGCCAGAAAAATGCAGTCTATGCCCCCCCCCCCCCCCCCCCATCCCACATCCAGAAGATCCATTTTAATGTTACCCGCTATGCCCCAGTCTTCCAAGTGGTCTCCTTCCTTCACATCTTCCCTCCTAACTCACTATGCACCTCTCCTGTCTACCGTATATGCCACATATCAGCCATCTCAGTCTTCTTGAGTTGGTCACCCAAATAATATTTGAAGAGGAATACAGACCACAAAGCTCCTGGTTATTTAGTCTTCTCTACTACCTGTTTCATATTTTACTACCTATTATTACATATCCAACACGTTCAATTCCCTCGGGAACCATTCTCAAGGGTACAATTTACAAAACAGGTTTTCAAACCTTGTGAAGGATTGAAGTACAGGTAGCCCTTCCTTTACACCCACTTGTTTTAAGCCTTTTTGCTTTAATGCCCCTTGCCAGTTTACACCACTTTTTAATTTGCATTCCATTATCCTCAGTTTAATGCCATTTGGTTGGCTGCATGCTCACAGTAAACTACGTCAGTTACTGTGTGCTTGCCATTTAGTTCAAACGATGCGGTTTATTTGCATGTAAGTTTTTTGTTCTACCTACAAATGCCATGATGACAAACCCAATCGAAGAACCAAGGGAAAAAATCTGACATGGCAATAAATAATTGCAGCAACCATAACGGTAATAATATATATGAACTGTGGATAATAAGGTGAGTGTGAATCTGATTATTACCTGTAACAGTGACAACAAGGAATATCTACTATCTGTGACAAGCTTTGTAACTGCAAACTAGGTTGGGGGGGGGGAATATGAGATGAATAACACAACCCATGGCCTAACAATAATCATACTTACCTATATTAAACTGGTAAATTCCAAACCCTTACCTAACAGCAACAAGAATCTTAACAATGGTAATAATATTCCTGACTTGTTAAAGGCTGTGAGTGTGGATTTAGTCACATGTGATGACAACAGGGAACATGTATCATCTGTGACATATGTATGTAAGTTATTTGCAATTCCTTTTCAATTTACAGAGGCTAAAAATTAATATTGCTCATTTCTGTATTAATATCAGTAACAATAATAAAATGAAGGTCATTCAGAAAGTAGGGGTCAGTTACCCCCCAGTCCTATTAGCAGTTACTTCTGGTCCAGTCTCCTTCCTAGTACTTATTAAAGCCTCTGCGTTTTTCTTTACAGTATGTATGCTTCCGCCCAATACATTATCAGCACAAACCAAAAGCTGATGTGTACCATTCAGTTTCAAGCCATAGGACAAATGCTTGCCTCCCTGGATTCTGTTTTAAGTTTCATTCACATACATTTCTATTAGCCTTACCAGTTTCATGGGGATACCAAACTAAATGAGAATATTATAAAAGACCTCCCTCCTAACTGAATCATAAGCTTACTTGAAGTCTATTAAGAGCTGATGCACTGCTTTGTTGTATTTCCATTTTTTTTCAAGTATTTGACGAATGCAGAATGTATATGACCAGCAGTTGGCCTATTGCATCAAAATCCACAATGATGATCCCCAATAATTTACTCTGAATATGGGGTTAACCTTGATAGCAGGATGTTGAATATAATTTTGTATGTTGTTGGCAACAATGATATGTCTCTATAATTACTACAATCCGCTTTATCACCCTTCTAACAGATAGGTGCAATGATCTACTCCTTCCACTCCTAAGGAAATTCCTCCTTATTCCAAACAGAATTAATAAGCTTATGGATCTCATAGCGAATTGTTCTACCCCCAGCCTTAATCAATCCTGTTGGAATTTGATCAATACCTGGTGATTTGTGTCTTTTTAGCTTTTCAATAGCCAACTCAACCTCAAAGGAACCCGGCTCAGGCACTAGTGGCTTTGCTGTGTGTATTTCTGTTTGCCTAATATCATCAACCCCATGTACATTCAACAGCTGAGAGAAATGGCTCCTCCACCTAGCAAAAATACTGTGGCAGTCTGTAACCAAATCACACTTCTCATCCTTTACTATACTAGTTCTAGGCTGGTAACCAATTTTAAGGTCAATGATGCCCCTATTCAAGTCCCTGATATCTGTGATCTTACCGTTAGTTTCAAGTTCATTAATTTTAGCTTTCAGATATTCCTTCTTTTTGTTCCTGAAATGCCTGCTAGCTTCACATCTTACATCGTTTAGATTATCTAGATTGCTTTGGTTGGATCCTGTAACCACTGCATTTTAGCCTGCTTCTTTTTATCTACAAAACCTGAACATTCTTCATCAAACCATGGTCTCTGCTGCTTCAATTCGTACAGACCTAGACTCTCTTTAGCTGAGGATCTGAATGCTCTCCCAAGCCATATTTATGTCCTCGCTATCACTTAAGTTCTCCAAAGTTGCAAACGTTCTTGAGAGCTCAATCTGATACTGTTTCCTAGCCTCCAGCTCATTTAGCTTCCTGAAATTAAATCTTTCTCCATCAAACTTCTGTGTTGCTTCTTTAATTATTGCCAATCTTTCCCTAACTTTTGTAATGACCATATAGTGATCAATATCACAGTCAGCTCCCCTGACAGATTGTACATCGAGTATACTTGAATACCATCTCCTGTCTAACAATATGTGATCAATGTGGCTGTATAAACAGTACCTATACGGACCTAATTTCTGTCAGGTACATTTTTGTTACTCTGCAGCTATGCATCAGAAAAATACGTGGTGTGGCTATAAAATAACCGGACTGATGTTAGAACATTTTTTATTCAAAAAGTTACACAATAGAAATGTTGTCACCCTCAACGTACTCCCCTCCCCGATCCCTACACCGCTCCATGCAAATCTTCCACTGTTTGAAGCAATGCTGCAGGTCATCTTCTGATAGCTTATTAATGAGCTCCACCACTTTTGCCTTCACTGCATCTATGGACTTGAACCTGGTTCCTTTTAACGCAGACTTGATCTTTGGAAATAAAAAAAGTCACATGGAGCTAGGTCAGGTGAGTACGGTGGATGTTCCAACACGGTGATCTCGTGTTTCGTCAAAAATGTCTTGATAGGCAGGGCGTTGTATGCCGGCACGTTGTCTCTGTGAAGAACCCATGTGCTGTTCTTCCACATTTCAGGTCTTCTTCTTCTCGCCCATTCACGAAGGTTTGCCAAAACCTCCTTGCAGTGGACCTGGTTAATGATCTGACCTTCAGGCCCCGTGAACAATCCCTCGGATGTCGATAAAAACGATCATCATTGCTTTAAATGTGGATTTGTTCTGGCATGCTTTCTTTTGCCTTGGTGAACTGGGGCTCTTCCAGTGCATGGATTGGCGCTTACTTTCTGGGTCGTATTGAAAAAACCATGATTTATCACAAGTTATTATGTTCTCTAAAAGTTTTGGGTCTTTTCAATGTTCTGAAGAATGTCAGCACACATGTTCATTTGAATTTCCTTTTGTTCAGGAGTGGGGAGTCTCGGCACCATATTCGAACACACTTTTTCATGTTGAAATGGTTATGTAAAATCTGTCAAACAGTTTCCTTGTCAATGTTAATTAACTCAGCAACTGCTCAAATGCTCAGGCAACGATTTTATCGAACAATTTCACCGACTTTTTTGATGTTAGCATCTGTTTTTGATGTGCTGGGATGATCGGGGAGCTGATCGTCTCTGATCTCTTCCCTTTCCTCTTTGAACCTTTTAAACCACTCGAAGACTTGAGTACGAGATAGACACTCATCACCATAAACTTTCTTCAACAAATCGTACGTTTCTGCAGCGGATTTTCCAAGCTTCACACAGAATTTCACATTCACGCGTTGCTCTACGTTAACACTTAACATGATTCCGATGGAAAACAAGAACACGATCCACTTCAAGCAAAGGCTACTGCCAAACTGTTTGCTGCACGACCTTGAAATTGTAACTGTGAATGGAGGGGAGAGCACAAGCCAATACCACATACCGCTCGCTGTTGCCAAGTTTGCAGAGAAGTGGGAAAAAAAGTAAGTCCAGTTATTTTATAGCCACACCATGTATTTTCATTTCATCATAGACAGACTTAACTATTTCAATTATCACTGCCCAGTCATGGGGTTTTCTTCGGACCACATTGCTGTAAACCACTATACAACCTTCTCCAACAAACTGCCAAGGCTTTTCAGAGTATCAGCATCTGCATTAAAGGAATTCTAGTATTTTTCAGCTGATTCTGTGGCTACTGAACCTACCTTCTTTCTTGACTGACCTAACCCTTCTCAACGAAATGAAATACATTTTTTTGAAGCTGACTGTATTGTCATGGTCCCAGGTACATAAAACTGGTTATTTTATATCAGAAGGCAAACTCTATAGAAAAAATGAAAAAGTACAAAAATTAAGACCTTACCTTTGCCTTAAAGCACTCAAGAGTTAGAAATATTAGAACATAGAAATTTCCCACAACAACTTTTGAAAAAATAATTGACATAACCACACCTTTCAATTCACTGCAAATAATAATAAGCCTTGTACCAAAACAAAATTCTAACAAATGCTGTTCCTGGTGGAGAATCTTAACATAGGTTGCAATATTTTATATATCTGCTTATAAATGACAGCAGAGTAATCACTAATTACTGAAGGTACAGAGATAGAAGGTACAACACTTGCCTGTAATGGTGTTAAAATCTGTAGAACATTACATTTTACATTTGAAAATTGTTTTATATGTACAACCTGCCTGTAATTACTCATGTTAATGTGAATAAAAATCCAACAGATGCAACAGTATGCAGATATTTATTTATTGCAAAGCTACTCTGCATGTTTCGGGTGTCACAGCACCCATCATCAGGAGTATTAAAAACTGTACCTGCAGCCTCTGGTACAGGTCATACTACTTGTACCGCTACTCCCCTCCAACGTGGTCTGATCGTCCTGATCAGACCACGTTGGAGGGGAGTAGCGGTACAAGTATTATGACCTGTACCAGAGGCTGCGGGTACAGTTTTTAATACTCCTGATGATGGGTGCTGTGACACCCGAAACATGCAGAGTAGCTTTGCAGTAAATAAATATCTGCATACTGTTGCATCTGTTGGATTTTTATTCACATTGAATTA
>Ga0123355_10004197_pt1 | contig 20934 bp, 15 predicted proteins | sample TergutEmb28metaG_3_FD_89872 | JGI IMG/M metagenome (GOLD analysis project Ga0123355, IMG submission 89872) | Embiratermes neotenicus P1 segment gut microbial communities from Petit-Saut dam, French Guiana - Emb289 P1 | ecosystem: Host-associated > Arthropoda: Insects > Digestive system > Gut ...
ATTACTCGGTACTTCTCGCGTAACGTAGTCAGCTCTTCTGCCACGGGAGAAGAGTATACCGTTTCTTCTAGTTGTTCAAGTTATTTATGCGCGTACCCTTAGTCTCTGGAGGCGGGACTGCGACGGCAACTCGCGGTCTCAGGTCGTGTACTTATGTGATGCAGTGTTTGAAGGTCGGTTGCACATTTCTGCATCGCCTTTTTGAGCCGCCACTGGAGGCGAGTCCGCTTGGCCTGTTCGGGGAAGACTGTGCAGCGACTGGCGGCATGTCTGCACGATAAGGCTTTTTCACCCTCGACAAGCGCCGTCATGGATCTGAGGAAAACCAAAATGGCGGCGCGGCCCTCGCTTGCGCTGCTTCTGCTGATCTACCAGAGGGCCTGCTGCCGGATGGACCACGTTCTGCAACTGACGGTTCTTACACAGGTCCTCACCTCAGCGGCTCACGAGGAGATCAGCTTGCCTTCGAGTATCGAACCGGGCGACGATGTGCCGCATTGATCATGGAGTACTCGACCGAGCCTTTGCCCGACCAGCTAGGACGGCAAGACCGGTGCCGGATAGGCGGAGCCCTAACTTGCTGACTTTTCAGGCAAAGATCGCTCAGAGAGAGCGCGGATTGGAAACGTCGAAGTCAAAAATCTGGCCGTTTTCGCAAATTCCCTGCAAAGCGATTCTTGACATAGAAAGACCGGTGCAAGTTCGATAAATCCGAGAGTAGCGCCAAGGGGTCAAAGATCAATGACCTTGATGGCAAGGTGATAGCCTTCCATTCCGGTTGCCGCCAGTATCATAACGGTGACACTGTGATCTTGGTTGTCGCCGCAGCCAAGACGGTCAGAGTGGGCCGATCGCCGTGAGAGTCCGGTTCGCAATACCATTGCAAGTCCTTTTCACCAGCATCGTCATCAGCTCAATTGAGGGTTGTGCAGCTGTTGCGTCGGCTTGGCGTCTTACCGAATAGCTTCTACAATTTCCGAGAACTGGGAAAATCCTATGCCGGCCGCTCCGATCCGCATTCTGAGCGTTGAAGATCATCCTGTTTTTCGTGAGGGGCTGAGCACCATCATTGGCTCGCAGGCCGACATGGCTCTTGTAGCTCAAGCGGCAGACGCTGTCCAGGCGATCGCCGAGTTTCGTCGCCACAGGCCGGACATCACGCTGATGGACCTGCGTCTTCCCGGTACCAACGGTACCGACGCGCTGATCTCGATTCGGGGTGAATTCCCGAATGCCCGCGTTATCATGCTGACAACATCAGACAGTGATGGAGAGATTCAACGCGCAGTGCGGGCGGGCGCATCCGCGTACATCCTGAAAAGCATGCCGAAGGACGAACTTCTGGGGGTGATACGATCGGTCCATGCGGGCCGGTTCTGTTGTCCGCCGGACGTGGCGTCACGCCTGGCAGAGCATCTAGGCGAGGAAGAACTCACAACGCGTGAAGTAGAGGTGCTGCGGCTGATTCGGGACGGATACCGCAACAAGCAGATTGCCGATCAGCTTGCAATCGCGGAAAGCACGGTGAATTTCCATATCAAGAATTTGGTGGACAAGTTGGGGGCGAACGATCGCACACACGCTGTGACGATTGCAGTGCGTCGGGGTTTGCTGCAAGTCTGAACGAGTCGTTGCTAGTCTGCTCAGAATCCTATAGAAAACTGCAGTGCTTGGGCTGAAGTATGCAGCGTTCCAGGCTGAACGCGAAAGCGCCATAGTATAGAAGATGATCGGGCAGCGACCAATCTTACTCGGCATTTGCGCCAGCCTGATCGCCGTGTTCTGCCTCCCGCTCTCGGCACTCGACTTCGATCGCACCATTCGACAGTATGTGCACACAGCCTGGGGCGACAGGGAAGGCGCTCCAAGCGGAATCCTGGCATTGGCCCAAACCACCGATGGGTATCTGTGGATTGGCAGTGTGGACGGGCTCTACCGCTTTGACGGGATTTCCTACGAGCGCTACCTGCCGGGACTCATTTACGCACTGTTGTCGCGTCCCAACGGCGATCTCTGGATAGGCCTGAACGCCTCCATATCTTTGCTCAGGGACGGGAAACTGACGATCTATACCGCGCGCGATGGAGTACCAAACGGAAAAGTTGCCGGGTTTGCCCAGGATGGGGAGGGTACGATCTGGGTCGCGACGAATGTCGGCCTGGCCCGTTTCGAAGGCGCTCGATGGAGCCAAGTTGGGGAGGATTGGAACTTCACGGGAAAACTCGCCCGGGGGATGTGTCTCGATCGAAATGGCACGTTCTGGGTTGCCACGGAGAACACGATCCTTTTTCTGCCGCGCGGTGCGCGCAAGTTTCAGATGACCGGGATTTCGACCAGTGAAGTATGGATGATTGTGGAGGCGCCGAATGGAAAACTCTGGATGGCGGAGACGACCCGTTCGGTAAGGCCCCTGCCCGTTGGTACTGATTTGAAGCCGCCTGAAAAAACTGAAATTTTCGCGGGGTCCATCGCGATCGCCTTCGATCGAGCAGGTGCTCTCTGGATCGGCACGATCGGTAAAGGAATGCGGCGCGTGTCTAATCCGGAGGCCCTCGGAAATCGAAGGTACCAGGAGCGCGACGAAATGATCGAAGCGTTCACTTCCGATGATGGCCTGACGAACGACATAGTCACCGCTATTTTGGAGGACCGCGAAGGCAATGTTTGGGTGGGCACGAACACTGGTTTGGATTGCTTCCGCAGAGGTGCACTCCTGCCGATCGTTTCGTCCGTCCCCATGCTTCAACCTGTTTTCGGTATAGGTGATGCTCGAGATATGTGGATTGCAAGCCACTATCGGATGATTGAAACCCGAGGATTCAGGAGAATGACAGTCACGCAAGCATCCGACTTGTACCTGAGTTCGTATCGTGATGGTGGCGGCGCCCTATGGTGGTCCGGGAATGGCTCGGTGTCGCGCATGAAAGACGGGCGCTTCATCCGCTTACCGCCGAAGACGGTGAAGGCGCCGTTTGCAGGGTTGCCCCGCGTTACCAAGGACCAGAATGGTGTGCTGTGGGCGACCGTTCAATTCGACGGCATCTTCTATTTGAAAGGCGATACCTGGCGACGATTCAAAACCCCGCCCGAGATTGCACGGCTCAACCCGAGGGTCGCGTTTACTGACTGGAGAGGTCGGATTTGGTTTGGATTTGATGACGGTGGAGCACTGGTTACCCTGGAAGAGGGAAGACTGAGGGTAGTGGCGGCCAGCGGCCAATCACCCGTAGGCAGAGCGGTGATGTCAATTCAGGGTCGTGGCAAGCATATCTGGATTGGCGGAGCGAAATTGGTATATTCCGACGGAAGCAATTTTTATGAGGTAGTCCCGTTCGATGCTCCGTCGTTTAGAGTTTTTGGCATTGAAGAAACTGCCGACGGAAGCTTGTGGCTGGCCGAGAATCGAGGTGTAGCCCACATCTCTGCGCCGGAAGTAAAAAACTTCCTGGATAACCATTCTTATCGGGTGCGATACGATCTCTTTGATTCGGCAGACGGATTGCCGGGATCGTTTCGCGATGCAGCGGCATGGTCAAGAGAGGTTCAGGGAACAGACGGCCGATTGTGGTTCGCAGCCACGAAGGGGGTGGCTTGGTTGGATCCCACTGCGATTTCCAGGAACAATCTTCCGCCTCAGGTCGCGATTCGCTTTGTTGATGCCAATGGCAAGCAATCGAAACCAACTCCCGGCTTGCTGCTGCCGCCTCGATTGGCCAATCTCGCGATCGGTTATACAGCTCTGAGCCTGTCGGTTCCGTCGCGGGTTCGTTTTCGCTACAAGCTGGAAGGAATCGATTCTGAGTGGCAGGATCCCGGTTCACGTCGCGAAGCTTTTTATACCAGCCTCGGTCCCGGCGCGTATCACTTTCGCGTGATCGCCTGCAATAACGACGGCGTTTGGAACGACCAGGGTGCGACTCTGGACTTCAGTGTTGCTCCTGCGTGGTTCCAGACCATTTGGTTCCGTGCCTTGTGCGTCGGTGCTCTAAGCCTGGTGGTCTGGGGTATGTATCGGCTTCGCGTGAGACAGATCGCAAAGGCCATGAGTGCGCGTTTCGACGAACGGTTGGCAGAGCGGACCCGCATGGCCCGGGAGCTTCACGACACCTTCATGCAGACCATCCAGGGCAGCAAGCTCGTCGCCGATGATGCTTTGGAGAATGTGCACGATCCAATTCGAACTCGGCGTGCGTTAGAACAGTTGTCCGATTGGCTCGCGCGGGCGACACAGGAGGGGCGCGCAGCTCTTCATTCGTTGCGGACCTCCATTTCTGAAACGAACGATCTCGCGGCAGCTTTCCGGCGGGCTTTAGGAGACTGTCGAAGAGAAGCGTCGATTGAAACTGGTTTTTCCGTTGTTGGAGACACGCGGGAGATGCATCCCGTGGTTCGTGACGAGGTCTACCGCATTGGCTACGAGGCCATTCGCAATGCCTGCACTCATTCAGCCGGCAGCCGCGTAGATGTGACGCTGATTTATGGAGACGATTTTTCCGTGCGGGTTCGGGACAATGGAGTTGGCATAAACCCGGCGTTCGGTCAGTTCGGAAGAAACGGACATTTCGGACTGCAGGGAATGCGCGAGCGGGCCGCCCGCATCGGAGGGCGGCTCGCAGTCGTCAGTTCCGCAAACTCTGGGACCGAGATCAATGTCGTCGTTCCCGGGCGCATTGTTTTCCGGAAACCTCCCGCCGCTCGATTTGGGAAGATCAAAACGATCCTCAAGCGCATGGACAACAACTGATTTACCTCTTCCTGTCATTCGCTCGCTCACCCCGCAGAAAGGTCTGCGCACAAACAAGCTGCAAGTCCGGTGCTCGGTGCTTCGGCGAGCATCTGGTCGGCGTTCCTCTTATGGAGGATGAAGCCTTGGCGTCGACCCTCAGATGTTGGATCTGGCCCGACGACGAAACGCTCCTCGCCTGCAGAAAAATGTAGCCCAAGTGCTGTGGTTTCCCAGGTTCCTCGCAATTCGGCCGCTGAATATTCTCGTCAGGAGAAGCGAGTTCTTGATTTCCCCTCGAATTCTCTAAAGGAGACAATATGAAAAACACTTGCACAAACCGATTTGTGATTCAACAAAACGGGGACCCGGGACCGACCCCGTCCGCAACCATTGCGAGGCCGTCAATCCTCAGTGATTGCCTCGCGATTCATCGCATCTGGCGGCTCTTACTGGCGACAGCCTTGTTTGTCTCTGCCAGTGGCGCGTTTGGGCAGAGCTCTTCGGCCATCGATCCGGCGCTCCAGATTGATATACCTACAGTGCTGGAGAAAGCCAACGTTGTAATCGATTTCGGACACGCGGTCTACGCAGGAGACATGCCCTTCGCACTGGGCGACATTAACTTGCTCGCGACCGACGTGCGCGACTGGAACGCGAAGGGCCAGATCATCTTTGTTTTTCACGGCGACGCCGCCTATCTTGTCCTGAACGATGAATCGTACAACGCCAACCGCCACGTCAACACAGGGAACCCCTACAAGAAAATCCTGAACGGGCTGATGGCGGAAGGTGTGCAACTCGAACTATGCGGCGCCACTGCGAAGGGAAATCACTGGGGCAACGCTAACCTTCTGCCCGGCATTAAGGTTAACGTCAATGCCATGGTTCGTGTGACCCAATTGGAGCAGGAAGGCTACACGATGATTTACGAATGAGCTCTGCGATTCAATCGCAGCAGTCCGGTTCTTGAAGGGAGATGATCATGAAGATTTGGCAGCTTTCTGTATTGCTCGTCGGTCTTGCTCTGCCCGCCTTTGCTGGGAGCAACCCCATCAAAAGAAAGAACGGAATTGTCGATGTTCCGAGTAATCACTCAGTCGATGAAACTGTCGAGAAAGTGAAAGGCATTCTCGAGGCCAAGGGAATCACGCTGTTTGCACTCGTCGATCACAGCGGGCAAGCAGAAAAGGTGGGGATGAAGATGCGCCCCACCAAGCTGCTCATCTTTGGCAGCCCCAAGGCAGGAACGCCGCTCATGCTGGCCTCTCCCAGCATAGCGATCGATCTGCCACTGAAGATCCTGGTCTGGGAAGATGCCGAAGGCAAGGCCTGGCTTTCCTATAACAGCCCGGAGTATCTCGAAGAACGGCACGACCTTCCTGCAGATCTCGTACAGAACATTGCGGTGGTCGGGGTGCTCGCGGCAAAAGCCGCGGAATAAGGCGGTGTGAATAGGATCGACAGCGATGGCGTGCAGGACCAAATGCGGAGTTGGACAGGGTGCGAGGCGGTGGCTTCTTCTGATGGCTCTTTGTATAGCCGCCTCGCGATCCATCGCGGCACAGGGTTTATCGACGGCTTCCATCGCGGGCACCGACTTCCAGAGCTGGGACGAAGTGGATTTTCTCAGCCGCCTGCGCCCTTCTCTGGATGTGACCTGGATCGCACGGGTCAGGCTGAGCGAAGAATTGCCCAATCCGGCCCATTACGTTTTCGGAACGGATTGGAATTTCAGCATCGGAAAGAATCTGGTGCTCACGCCTTCCTACTACTATGGCAGGTACCACGTCGCGTCCGGCGCAACCGGCCACCGCCAGGTCCCGATGTTTTCATGGACGCCAATGTTTTCCTATGCGAAGTGGAGACTGTCGGACCGAAATCGCCTCGGCGGCAGGTTCGATACCCTTGCCTCTCAGCCCGTGTGGTTCTATCGAAATCGTCCGCGAGTCGACTACCGCCTGAACAATTCACGCTTCGTGTCGTCCCTGTTTGTATGGGACGAGGTTTTCTACTTTTCTAAATACAAGGGCTGGACCAGGAACCGCGCCGCAGCTGGTGGACACAAGACGTTCAACGAACGGGTTGCTGCTGACCTCTACTACCAGCGCGAAGACAACGACGCCGGTAGCCAGCCGCCTCATGTCAACACGATTGCGCTGCTGGTTGAAATCCGGATTCGTTAAATGGGGGCGGCCATTGCTCCCGCTGCCACCTTTCACCGAATGGGGAACCATCTGCGGCTGGCCGGGCGGTTCAGCGGAAGCATGGGGATTTCGCTTTCGTGTCCGAGAATGGCAACAAGCCGAGAACGCAGCTTTGGAGAAGCGTGCGCCAGAGTTCGGGCGATCGCTTCGGCGATCTTTTACGAAAATGGAGGACTGAAATCGGGAATGCGATAACATGTGGAAACGTGGGGATTGTATGCAGGCGGGCGTTATTCCTTCTCGCGCTCGGGACAGTGCTGGCCGTGACGCAGGTGACGCTGTGTCCTCGCGCCTTCGCGCTCGATCCCACAATCCACGTGTCGCAATACGCTCACAGCAGTTGGCGCGTGCAGGATGGTGCCTTCAGGGGCGCACCAATAGCTATCGCCCAGACCACTGATGGGTATCTGTGGATAGGAACAGACTTGGGCCTGGTGCGCTTTGATGGTGTGCGTTTCGTTCCATGGAGCCCTCCGTCGGGCAAACGACTTCTGGATCCCAGAGTTTTCTCCCTACTGGCAGCACACGACGGCAGTTTGTGGATCGGGACTGGCTACAGCATCGCTCACTGGGTGCGGGGCGAACTGATCGACTATCCGCAACTGAGCGGACGAATTGAAGCGATCGCCGAAGATGTGGATGGCACGATCTGGTTGGTCCGTACCCAGATCACCGATGGTACAGGCCCCGTCTGCCAGATCATGAACGAGCGGTTGCGATGCTTCGGAGAAGCGGAAGGGATCCCGTTTTCTATTGCTCTGAAGTTAGTTGTGGGGAATTCTGGAGAGCTGTGGATAGAGGGGTATTCTGAACTTTGTCGCTGGAAACCACAATCGTCGGCCGACCGCTGTCTCGCCAATGGACGTCATCGTCCGGAGACCTTTGCTTCACTGAGAGGGGTTGCCGCTGGCCGGGATGGGACGCTTTGGGCGGCCCGCGACCGACCCGGATCGTTCTTGCAGCTCGAGCGTTTTGAACAGCAGAAATGGACGACTCGTATCTTTCCCAAGATCGTCGTCCACAACTCAAATGTTACATCCCTGTTGGTCGACCGCGATAATGTGCTTTGGATAGGGACATCAGATCACGGGGTGTTTCGCGTAGCGGGCGACGCCGTCGATAACTATCGACGCGCAGACGGTTTGTCGAGCGATGCTGTCGGAGGTTTTTTCCAGGACAAGGAGGGCACCGTATGGGTCGTGACCTCCGCTGGGCTCGACAACTTCCGCGACACAAAGGTGGTCACCTATTCCATGCGCGAAGGGCTGTCGGCGGCAGGCGCCGGCTCAGTTTTGGCGACGCGAGACGGCACGGTATGGATTGCCAACTACCATGCTTTGGACCTCATGCGAGGGGGCAAACTGTCGGCCATCCGGACTGGACAAGGCCTTCCGGGGTCATATGTCACGACCTTTTTCGAGGATCATGCGGGCAAGCTGTGGGTCGGGATCGATAATGGGTTGTGGGTGTATGCCGACAGCGCATTTCGACCCGTTCTCCATGCCGACGGCAGTGCTCTTGGAATCGTTTTCGCAATCACCGAGGACACTCGCCATAACATCTGGGTACTAGCCGGCCACAACCTCGACCGCATTTACGATTTACGGTGGCAAGAGGAGACAACGTCTCCGCGGATCGCCACTGCGTACACGCTGGCCGCCAATCCGCACGGAGGAATATTTCTCGGGCTTGTCGACGGGGACCTGGTCGAATACGAGGATGGAAAGACACGGGCATTCCCCTCAAACGAGTCCGCGAACACTGCCCAGATCCGTGACCTTCTGGTGGAGGCAGATGGATCCGTGTGGGGAACAACACTCGACGAGTTGGCTCGCTGGAAAGACGGCCAGCGAAAGAATCTGACAACACGAAACGGCCTTCCTTGCGATGGAATCTTTGCGTTGGTGGAGGATGAGCGGGGCTCACTGTGGCTTGACTCGAAATGCGGTTTTATCGAGATCAATCGATCAGAACTCGAATACTGGTGGGACCACCCCGACAGCCCGGTGAAATTTAAGTTGTTGGATGCCTTCGATGGAGTGCAAGCGGGGCTCACTCCCTTAAAGCCTCAAGCGACAAAGTCGGCAGACGGACGATTGTGGTTTGTGAATGGCCGAATTCTGCAAATGGTGGATCCTGGCCATCTGCGCGCAAACCCGGTTCCACCGCCGGTCGAGATTGAGGAAGTCTTGGCGGACCGTTCGAGGTACACGCCGCGCGCGGGCTTAAGGTTGCCAGCCCTCACTCGCGATCTCGAGATTGATTACACAGCTCTGAGCTACGTAGCCCCACAAAAGGTGCTCTTTCGCTACATGCTCGAAGGTCACGATGTTGGATGGCAGGAGCCGGGGACAAGGCGCCAGGCTTTTTATAACGATTTGCATCCAGGACCTTATCGCTTCCGCGTCATGGCATCCAATAACGACGGGATGTGGAACGAGTCCGGGGCCTCTCTGGAGTTCTCCATCCTTCCAGCCTACTACCAAACAGCGTGGTTCCAAGCTTGCTGCGCGGCCGTATTTCTGCTTTTGCTTTGGGCTGCCTATCAATTCCGGGTTCGACAATTGCGACGGCAGTTTGCGATTCGGCTGGAAGCACGCTTGAATGAGCGCACACGCATCGCGCGCGACTTGCACGACACATTGCTCCAGACCTTGCACGGGCTCATGTTTCGATTTCAAGCCGCCCGAAACATGTTCGCCCGTCGCCCCGAAGACGCCGTGCAAGCGCTTGATGGCGCGATCAGGAGAACTGAGGAGGCAATCGCCGAGAGCCGCGAGGCTATTCAGGACTTGCGGGCAGAGCGGGCTGCTTCGACCGATCTTGCAGAATTGCTGACTGCGACCGGTCAAGAATTAGAGACCTCCGTTGATGGCAACGTGAATCGGCCGACGTTCCGGCTGATCGTCGAGGGTGAAAAACGAGATTTGTCTTTTGAAATCCAGGATGAAGTCTACCGAATTGGCAGAGAGTTGCTTAGCAACGCCTTCCAGCATGCACATGCGCATCGGATCGAGGCCGAGATTCGATACGATGATCGTGCGCTCACCTTGTTGGTCCGCGATGACGGAAACGGAATAGACCCAGAGGTTCTGAAGCAAGGGGGGCGCCCAGGACATTGGGGGTTGCCGGGTATACGCGAGCGTGCGAAGCAAATCAGAGCGCAAATAGATTTCTGGAGTGAGAACCGGGCTGGCACTGAAGTGCAGTTGACTGTCCCCGGCAAGGTCGCCTACAAAGGGTCCGACCATCAGGTCGGATTCAAATTGTTTCGCAGGGAGAGAGTCTCATGAGCGCCGAGGCCCGAATGATTCGAATCCTGACGGTCGACGATCACGCGTTATTGCGCGAAGGGATTGCTGCTCTCTTGAACGCCGAACCCGACATGAAGTTGGTTGCGGAAGCATCGAACGGCCTGGAGGCTATCGAGAAGTTCCGATCGCACCGCCCAGATGTGACGTTGATGGACCTGCAAATGCCCGGTATGAACGGCATCGATGCTATCACCAAGATTCGAAGTGAGTTTCCCAACGCGCGGATCATCGTCCTAACCACATATACAGGCGACGTCAAGGTCATACGGGCGCTCGAAGCCGGTGCGCGCGCGTACATATTGAAGGGAAATGTGCACAGGGAACTCCTGCAGACCATCCGTGTCGTGAATGCCGGACAAAAAAGAATCCCGGATGAAATCGCAGCAGAACTGGCGATGCACTTGGCGGATGACCGCTTGACCGAGCGGGAAGTCGATGTCCTACGTTTAATCGCGGCTGGGAATTCGAACAAGATGATTACCGATCAGCTATCCATTGGCGAGGCTACCGTGAAGGGCCACGTCACGAACATAATCTCCAAGTTAGGTGCAAATGATCGGACTCACGCCGTTACCATCGGACTCCAGCGCGGAATTATTGAGCTAAAATAGCCCTCCGAAAGTAGGGTAGCTGGTCGCCACTATCGACCCTTCCGATCCTGCCGCAAGGATCTTAGTCTGAAAGGGGAGGTCCGATTGCAGCGTCTATTTTGGTCGTTCGCCAGCGGCTGGCCAGGAATAGGTCTTCTGATTCAAAGGATAACGGCTGGATCTGTTCTTTTTTACGGCGCGGTTGCAAGTTTAAACAAAACGTCTCACCCTGCACTGATTGCAGCTCCGATGGTTGGAGCCGCGGCGGGGATACTACTTGTAGTGGGTTTCTGGACACCTATCGCCGGAAGCCTGATTGCCGTGTTGGAGGTGTGGATGGCCTTCTCCAATTTAGGCAATCCGCTCATTTCAATCATGTTGGCAACGTTCGGGTTCAGCCTGGCAGCGATCGGGCCTGGAGCCTGGTCGATCGACGCCCGCCTGTTCGGCAGGAAGCACATCCACGCTCCATAGCATCGACTCGTTCTTCATCCCCCAAAAGTGGTAACGCCGTTCGGAACCTAAAGTAGTGGCGTCGGCTTCGACGATATAAGGGGATCACAAGCCAACTTTACGCGGTTGTGGCCCGGGAGTGACTTGTTTCATATTGCAAAGAATCGAACTTGGGAAAAAGAGGTGAGAAGGTCGCTATGGCGAGTAACAGCGTTGCCCACCATGTTTCTAGCCGACAGTGGCACATTGGCGCCGTCGATGACAGCGAAGGCCGGCCAACCGCCGCCCAGAGAGCGATGATCGACTCTACAGAACCGCTCCAATCGAGCTCGGGCAAGGAAGCCTTTGCGATTACAGCTGCCAGGCCAATCCGCATCCTGATCGTCGAGCGTCATCCCGTGTTCAGAGAGGGGTTAGCCACAATTATAGGTTCGCAGGCCGACATGCAATTGGCGGCACAAGCTGTCAACGCTGCGGAGGCTCGGACGGAGTTTCGTCGTCTTCGGCCCGACGTTACGCTGATGGATCTGTCTCTTCCTGGGATCGATGGTGTAGACGCGCTTATCTCGATCCGAGGGGAGTTTCCTCAGGCTCGAATCATCATACTGAGCGCATCAGACGGAGATGGGCAGATCCAGCGGGCGCTGCGAGCAGGCGCAGCAGGCTTCGTCTTCAAGAGCATCACAAGGAATGAGCTAGTCGGTATGATCCGATCCGTCCATGCCGGGAGACGACACGTACCACCAGAGGTTGCGACCAGACTCGCCGAGCATCTATCTGACGACGATCTTACGACCAGAGAATTGGACGTGCTCCGGTTTATTCGAGATGGATTCGCCAACAAGCAGATTGCCGATCAACTGGCAATAGCTGAAACGACTGTGGATTTTCACATCAAGAATCTAGTGGATAAGTTACGTGCTAATAGCCGCACGCATGCGGTGACGATTGCGTTTCGGCGCGGTTTGCTTCCTGTCTAGCATTTGACTATGGGGCCTTTCGAGTCAGATCGAGCTCATGTAAGCAATTGCTCGGCGGCGGATTTGAAAACTGTGACCCAGGCGGAAGCGAGCGTTTTAGTTCTTCGGCTAGGACGTCTCCAAATTGCAATTTGCGGGGATTTGGGTCTTCTGCAGAGGTTTGCGGTGGGTCGCAGAGATGTTCATCATCCGGTACCCCGCTCGCGTGATCACGAATCTTGAGGTTCGACCGGCCAACTCTGAGGGAAAATTTATCGACTCAGTCGGAATGCACCACACCAGAGACACCAATTGGATGACGACATAGACGATTCTTTTGATTTCAGTCGGAGCGAGGCGCGAATCTCGCTTGGAGTTTCCGGGCTACGCAGCGCTTTCGTTCTTCCTATGCTTTTCCGGGATGTCGTCTTCGTGCCGTCCACGGGGCAGGGCCATCGAAAATTGAATGGCGAAGGACCAGTACCAAAGTATGCATACCATTGTCTGATTGTTTTGGACTGGGGCTTGATGACTTAATGTGAAGCCATGCGAATGCGCTTGATTACATTCCACGGCCGATGTAAAAACTGATCTGTGTAGTATCCTGCCCGAGGCAAACCGGTGTGACCAGTTGCCGAGATTCATTTTGAGGGCAAAGGTAAACGCCCGGGCCAAGCCTGCGATTTGCACCTCATAGTTTTCGACGTGGGGCATCCCGATGCTTGCGTACGCAGCTCGTGGCAGCCGCAGTGCAGTTTGGGGGAGAGCGGGAATAAATGTCGGGCACCTCGTAGTCGAAAAGCAGGCATCGGGCAGCCGATCACGGCTGTTTTGCCCCGCTAATCAGGGTGTCAGTTGTCGAGGGTGAGTCAACAAGATGCTGTTTAGCATTTATGCCGTTTCAGAGATTCTGGGAGTTGCGCCTTGCAAATCAATTTGAGCACGGTACCCAAACGTTATCTTCTTGGAGGGGGACTGCTTCTCCTGCTGCTAGTGGGACTAATTGTTGGAGGGGTTCACCCCAAGCATGTCTTGGGATCTCAACCAGCGGCTTTGCCGGATGTCGAGGTCGTCAACGTTCAGCAGGAGGATGTTCCCGTTTATGGGGAATGGATCGGAACGCTCGATGGGCTGGTAAACGCCGACGTCAGGGCACAGGTCACAGGCTACCTGCTGAAGCAAGGGTATCAGGAAGGTGCTTTCGTTAAACAAGGGCAGCTCTTGTTTCAGATCGACCCCCGTCCATTCCAAGCGGCACTCGACCAAGCCCAGGGCCAATTGGCTCAGGCGAAAGCCTCGCTCGCCAATGCTCAGGCCGTGCAACGCCGTACGGAACTCGATGTCGAGCGCTACACACCGCTGGCGAAAGAGCAAGCCGCGAGCCAGCAAGATCTCGACAATGCCGTCCAAAACAATCTGGCCGCCCTGGCCACCGTCGAAACGGCCAAGGCGCAAATCAAGACTTCGGAAGCGGCAGTTGAGACAGCCAGGATCAATCTCGAATTTACGCGCCTGGTTGCGCCGATCGACGGCATTGCCGGCCAGGCGCAACTGCAAGTCGGCGCCTTGGTCACTCCGAATAGCGGCGTGGTCACCTCGGTTTCGACGGTAGATCCGATCAAGGCCTATTTCACGGTCAGTGAGCCTCAATATCTCGGATGGCGCAAGCGTTTTCCGACGGAAGCCAGCCGGCAAGAGGCCGACAAGAAATTGCGCCTCCAACTGATCCTTGCTGACGGTTCGACTTACCCACACGATGGGACCTTCTATTTTGCCGACCGTCAAGTCAACGAGAGCACGGGCGCGATTCGGATTGCCGGACTCTTCCCCAATCCCAACAACGTTCTGAGACCCGGTGGGTACGCCCGAGTTCGAGCGGTCATTCGGACGCAAGAGGGAGCTTTATTGGTTCCGCAACGCGCTGTCTCGGAGCTCCAGGGTGGCTACCAGGTGGCAGTCCTTGATGCCGCCAACAAGGTGAACATTCGGACGGTCACAGTTGGGCCACAGGTGGACCGGCGCTGGGTGATCGAAAGTGGGCTCGCTCCAGGTGAGCGGATTGTCGCCGAAGGAGGTCAGAAAGTGCGCACGGGGATGCAGGTCAATCCGAAACCATTCTCTGCGGAAGCCATGAGCAGGTGATTTCATGTCAAAATTTTTCATCAATCGGCCGATCGTTGCGATGGTGATCTCGATCGTCCTGGTGCTGGTCGGTTCATTGACCGTACTTAACCTGCCTGTCGCCCAATTTCCCAATATCGCTCCACCAGAGATCCAGATTCTGGCTACCTACGTCGGAGCCGACGCTGAAACTCTGGAACAGTCCGTTGCCACTCCGCTCGAGCAACAAATGAACGGCGTGGACAACATGAATTACATGTACTCTCTGAACGCAACCGGAAACTCTACGACCAGCTTGATTGTGGATTTTAATGAGAAGACGGATCCCAATACCGACTTCATCCTCGCGCAATCACGCGAAACGCAGGCCGCCTCGCAGCTTCCCTCCGACGTGACGAACTACGGAATCACGGTCCGGAAGTCGGTAACCGCTCCTCTCATGCTCATCGCGGTGTATTCGCCGCATGGCACCTACGATGCCAAATTTCTTGCGAATTACGCATATATCAATCTCGCGGATCCGGTTTTGCGATCGCCAGGCATCGGCAACGTGACGGTTTTTGGCGCTGGCCAATATGCGATGCGGTTGTGGGTGAAGCCCGACACGCTGGCCAAGCTGGGTATCACAGTTCCGCAAATTGTCAGCGCCATCCAGGCGCAGAATACGGTAAACCCGGCGGGCAAGGCCGGCGGCGAGCCCGCGCCGAAAGGCCAGGAATTTACCTACACCGTTCTGGCGCAGGGCCGTCTGGTTTCGCCTGAGCAATTCGGCGAGATTGTCCTGCGTGAGACACCGGATGGAGGTATCGTGCGTGTCAGAGATGTGGCACGCATCGAATTGGGTGCGCAGGACTACAGCATCGCTGGACGTTTTAACGGAAAACCCAGTGCCGTGATTGCTGCGTATCAGTTGCCGGGATCGAATGCGGTAGATGCTGCCAATGGCGTCAAGAAGCTTATGACGCAATTGAAACAGCGCTTCCCGGAAGACGTGGATTTCGTTGTGTCGTTGGATACGACCCTGTCGGTGACGGAGGGGATCAAAGAAATTGTCAAAACGCTGCTGATCGCTCTCCTCCTGGTAATTCTCGTCGTCTTCCTTTTTTTGCAGGACTGGCGCGCCACATTGATTCCCCTTCTTGCCGTGCCGGTGTCGCTCATCGGCACATTCGTACTGTTTCCGCTTTTCGGTTTTTCCATCAATACACTTTCGCTCTTCGGCCTGGTGCTGGCGATCGGTCTGGTGGTCGACGACGCCATCGTGGTGGTGGAGGGGGTCCAACGCCACATCGAGGAAGGATTGACACCCAAGAACGCGGCTTTGAAGGCCATGGAAGAGCTTTCTGGCCCGGTCGTTGGAATTGCTCTTGTGTTATCCGCGGTATTCGTGCCGACTGCGTTCATCCCCGGCATCACCGGACGGCTGTATCAACAATTCGCGGTTACCATCGCCATTTCCGTCCTTCTGTCCGCGTTCAACGCACTTACCCTGAGCCCAGCTTTAGCTGCGCTCCTGCTTCGACCTCAGCAACCGAGCCGCGGATTATTGCGGAGATTCTTTGATTGGTTCAACCGGGTGTTCCACCGTGCCACGGATGTTTATGTCCACTGGAGCGGAGTGCTCGTCGAGAAGACCGCTATTGTGGTCGCTTTCCTCGCTGTAGCTGGCCTGGCGGCAGGCTTCTTTGCCCGTCGCCTGCCCAGCAGTTTTCTCCCCGAAGAAGACCAGGGTTATGCCTATGTGTCGGTCCAACTCCCGAACGGAGCCTCGCTGGCACGCACGAATGCGGTAGTGGACGACGTGGAAAAAATGATTATGAACACCCCGGGGGTGCAATATTCCACATGTTTTGTGGGTTTCAGCTTGCTGAGTTTCGTTCGTACGAGTTACAACGCCACGTTTTTTGTCACCTTCAAGCCCTGGGACGAGCGGACTACGAGGGCCCAGCAATTTGAATCGCTGAAAGCCAACTTGAATCGTGAATTCGGCCAATTGCCGCAAGCCGTTATATTCGGCTTTTCTCCTCCGGCGATTCCTGGTGTAGGTACAGCCGGGGGATTCACGTTCCTGCTGGAAGACCGGTCCGGTTCCGATATTCAGTTCCTTTCCAGGAATCTCAACACTTTTCTTGCGGCCGCGCGAAAGCGTCCCGAGATTGGCACCATCAGCACGACATTCTTGCCCAGTGTCCCTCAGAAATTCATCGATGTCGATCGCGACAAGGTTCTTAAACAAGGCGTCAATCTGACCGACGTCTATCGGACCATTCAAGCTTTCATGGGGGGTTATTTCATCAACTACTTCAATCGCTTCGGCCGTCAATGGCAGGTATATGTAGAAGCCGAAGACCAGGACCGGGCTGACATCAACAACGTGGGAAGATTCTACGTCCTCAACAACAAGGGAGAGAACGTCCCGCTGTCGACGCTCACCAAGATCAACTCACGCGTCGGTCCGGAATTTACGCAGCGCTTCAACGAATACCGCTCGGCGCAAATCAATGGCAGCGCGGCACCCGGATACAGTTCAGACCAGGCGACCGCTGCGCTGGAAGACGTTTTTAAACAAACCATGCCGCGAGAAATGGGCTTTGATTACTCCGGCATATCGTTCCAGGAGCAAAAGGCGCGGCAAGGCGTCCCGCCTTCGGTCATCTTCGGTCTTTCACTCTTGTTTGTGTTCCTGATTCTGGCGGCACTCTACGAAAGCTGGACGCTTCCCTTCAGCGTCCTGCTTAGCACACCTGTGGCCATTTTGGGAGCGTTTGCCATACTTTGGCTGCGTCGTGTGGTGCTCGGATATTTCCTGCCACCTTATCTGGTCCAGATCGAAAACGACGTTTATTCACAAATCGGGCTGGTGATGCTCATCGGTTTAGCGGCCAAGAACGCCATTCTGATCGTTGAGTTTGCCAAAGATTTGTACGAGAAAGGCACGCCCTTAGTGAATGCTGCCCTGGAAGGCGCCCGGCTACGCTTGCGGCCGATTTTGATGACGAGTTTTGCTTTTATTCTCGGTTGCGTTCCCTTGTGGACGGCGACCGGAGCCGGGGCGGTGGCACGGCAGATCATGGGGACCACTGTGATCGGTGGAATGATGGCCGCCAGCGCGATCGGAATCTTCTTCGTGCCGGGAATCTTTTATATGGTCGAAAAGTGGTCTGGTGCAGGCCAACAGCCCGAGTCAGGAATCTTACCGGCGATGCCTTCACCAGCGTCCGGAGACTGAGTCGCGTGATAGGGAGGGACCCGGGCGACCGGAGCGGAGTTCAACATGGTGAAAATATCGACAGGGCTGAGCGTGATCTTAGGCTGCTCCCTGCTCGCCGGTTGCGCGGTTGGTCCGAATTATCATCGGCCGACAGTCGAAACTCCAGCCGCTTTCCGCGACGTCGCAGCCGATTCTCAGCAACAGGCTCAATTGGCTTCTTTCGCAGATCTTCCTTGGTGGCAGGTCTTCAAGGACCCGAAACTGCAGGAACTCATCCGCACGGCGCTCAAGCAAAACTACGACCTGCAGCTGGCTACCGCGCGCATCAATGCTGCCCGCGCCCAGGTTGCAATAACCCGTTCCAGTTTGTTTCCCCAGGTGTCGGGAAATGCCAACTTCAGCGGGGGCCAAGAGAATGTCATCCAATCCAAGTACAACTTCCTGACGCTCACCGGAGATGCGGCCTTTCAACTCGATTTGTTTGGCCGCTTGCGTCGGGCCACCGAAGCGGCACGCGCCGAGCTCCTGGCTACCGCAGATGCCCGGCAGACGGTAATCCTGACGCTGGTCAGCGATCTTGCGAGCGACTACTTCACCCTTCTGCAGCTCGATCTTCAACTCCAAATCACTCACGAGACAGTCACTACGCAGACCGATTCGGTCAAATTGACTAAACTTCGTCTCGATCGAGGTGTGGCCACAAAGCTTGACGTGCTGCAGGCCCAGCAAGTCCTCGACACTGCGAATGCACAGATACCTGACCTGGAGCGGCAAATTGCCCAGGAAGAAAACGCCATCAGCATTCTGCTGGGAGAGTATCCGCATGATGTGGCGCGCGGGCTTCCCCTGGTTCAACAGAGCCTTCCGCCCGAAGTTCCACCTGGCCTTCCGTCTTCCATGATTGAGCGCCGTCCTGATATTCGCGAAGCCGAGCAAGTTCTGATCGCTTCGAACGCCGAGATTGGAGTGGCCAAGGCTCAGTTTTTTCCGCAAATCGCTCTGACCGGATCAGGCGGCGGCGCTTTCGGGCGAAGCAGCGTTTTCTCCAGCCTTATGGCTTCGCAGATTGGGATCTGGTCTTATGGTGCACAAGTAAGCCAGCCGATTTTTACCGGGGGCGCCCTTCGCGGTAATTTGCGGCTTGCCAAATCCGAGAACCAACAAGCTCTGATCGCTTACCGCCAAACAATCCAGCAGGCTTTCGGAGACGTCTCCGACGCGCTGATCGGCTATGAAAAGCTTCATCAAGTGCGAGTGCGCCAGCAGGACACGGTTTCTGATCTCGAGGAGACAGTCCGGATTTCTACCCTTCGTTACAAGGGTGGAACCACCACCTACCTTGAGGTTCTGGATGGACAACGGTCGCTCTATTCGGCTGAACTGACACTGGCATCCGCCCGCGCTGACGAATACAGAAGCCTGGTGCAACTCTACAAGGCCCTCGGCGGAGGCTGGCAGCAGTAATATAAGAGACTGAAGGACAATGATTCGTGGGAACGTGACCGCATGGAGAGCAGTATGGCGTTGGCTTTGCTTACTATCGGCATAGCGTTGGCTTCTGCCACGGCCCTCATCTGGGCGAGGCGCAGCAGAAACCAGAGTGAATTGGAGCGGCACAGCCTTTCAGTTGAGGAACTGCACTCCTTGATGGCTTCCGGGCAAAAGGTTTCTCTCTTTGTTGTTCGTCAGCCGCTCGACCTGCTGGCCCACCTCGAGCTAATCCCTGGCGCGCACAGGATTCCGCCGCAAGAAGTGCTAAACACACCGTCACTTCTTCCGCGAGATGAAGATATCGTTGTGTACTGTACATGTCCAAGCGATAAAACCAGCCAGTCAATTTTGCGCAGAGCGCTGGCTCTCGGGTTCACACGGATCCGGTTCCTCACGGGAGGGCTGGCCGCGTGGAAAGAGAAGGGGTATCCTGTGGAGCCCTATCAGGAATCTTTTCGGCTTTCGACTTCGACCGTCACTCCGACTGCGGGATCTTCATAGAGCACACCTTGTTGAAACCATGGACTGGTCGAAGAGCGAGCCCGGTTGCGTCGGAGTATGGAATTCTGCATCTAAGGTGACGAAGAGGAACTGGCTTCATATGCCAGAATCCTGACAAAAACCCTTATGGCCAGGCCAATTCTGTTCAGCGTAGATGACGACGCCGATGTGCTGCGGGCCATCGAACGCGACCTGCGTTCCCGTTACGGGGCTGACTATCGGGTCATCGGAAGCGATTCTCCGGAAAAAGCCCTCGACATCCTAAAGCAGCTGAAGCTGCGCAACGATAGCGTGGCCCTGTTGCTGGCTGATCAACGCATGCCGGGGATGAATGGCGTCGAATTTCTTCAGGAAGGGACACGGATTTTTCCCGACGCGAAGCGTGCATTGTTAACCGCCTACGCCGACACGAGCGCGGCCATCAGTGCGATTAATGAAGCGAACATCAACTACTTTTTTATGAAGCCTTGGGATCCTCCCAATGAGCATCTCTATCCGCAGCTGGATGACTTGCTCGATGACTGGAAGGCTTCCTATCGGCCTCCCTTCGAGGGGATGCGGGTCCTCGGCACGCGCTGGGCGCCACGAAGTTACGCACTGCGGGATTTCCTGGCGAGGAACCACGTGCCGTACCAATGGATTGATGTAGAACTATCGGCCCAAGATCCGGAGACGAAACGTCTGCTCGAGGCTCTGGGCACGGAGGTGGACAATCTTCCGGTCGTATTGTTTCCCGATGGCACGAAGCTCTTGGAGAGCGTACCCGCTCAGGTCGCCCAGAAAGTCGGACTGCGCACCCATGCTCAGACGGATTTCTACGATTTGGCCATCATTGGCGGGGGACCCGCTGGACTTGCCGCTGCAGTCTATGGTGCTTCGGAAGGTCTGCACACAGTCATGATCGAGCGAGAAGCTCCTGGTGGTCAGGCCGGAATGAGTTCTCGCATCGAGAACTATCTCGGATTTCCGACGGGATTGAGCGGAGGTGATCTTGCGCGGCGGGCAGTTGTGCAAGCGCAACGCTTCGGGGTGGAGATTCTGTCACCTCAGGAAGCAGTCAGCGTTCGTATCGAAGGCCCATATCGAATCGTGAAGCTCGCTGACGGAAGCGAGATCTCCTGTCATGCCTTGATGGTTGCAACCGGAGTACAGTGGCGTCGATTGGAGGTTCCTGGAGTCGATAAGTTGCAGGGAGCCGGGGTCTACTACGGCGGAGGTGCGACTGAGGCTCTTTCCTGCAAGGGCGAAAATGTCTATGTGGTCGGAGGCGCAAATTCAGCAGGTCAGGCTGCGATGAATTTCGCCAAGTATGCGCAAAACGTAGTGATTCTGGTGCGCAGAGATGGTCTCGCGGCGACCATGTC
>Ga0123355_10004198_pt1 | contig 20934 bp, 18 predicted proteins | sample TergutEmb28metaG_3_FD_89872 | JGI IMG/M metagenome (GOLD analysis project Ga0123355, IMG submission 89872) | Embiratermes neotenicus P1 segment gut microbial communities from Petit-Saut dam, French Guiana - Emb289 P1 | ecosystem: Host-associated > Arthropoda: Insects > Digestive system > Gut ...
ACAATTCGCCTAAACTTATTTTTCTTTTGCATAATAAGAAAGTATTTGTATATATGTTTACTTCGTAAACATATATACAAATAGGGTTAACCCTATTTGTATATATGTTTACTTCGTAAACATATATACAAATAGGGTTAACCCTATTTGAAAATTTTTATTTTACCGAGCAATCTTTCAGCATTACCAATAAATATCAGTTCTTTTTCTTTGTCTTTTAATGGTAGATTATCTATAAATTCAAAATGTGCTTTAGGACTGCCCCACGGGCAATCGCTACCAAAAAGAATTTTATCTGCACCGTGCTTTAGTATTATTTGTGCTGCAAGTTCTTGTGGAACAAAACCGACACTACAACTTGTGTCTAAATAAATGTCAACTTTACCTGCCAGCTCGTCTTTAACTTCATGCGGAATAAGCAATCCACCAAAATGTGCTGCAATAAACTTTAACCCCTTAAAATCTTTTGCAATAGTTTTAATTGCATTTATACCACTTTTAAGTTCGCCCATAAAAGCGGGGTCATGTCCTGCATGAAACAAAACAATTAAATTCTCTTGCTTACAGAAGTCGTAAATAGAATACAACTTCTTATCGGCTAGAAAAAAATCTTGGTAATCTGGGTGTAACTTTATGCCTTTAACTCCTGCCTTTTTTAGTCGCATTAACTCGTCTAATGCTGTATCGCTAGACGGATGCACAGAACCAAAAGCTGTTGCTATCTTACCATCATTAACCCCTATTGCAAAAGCATTTACATTAGATTGCTGTTTGGGGTTAGTTGCAATATGCAGCGTATTAAAACCACAAATCCCACTATCTATCATAACCTGCTTTGTGCCGTTTAGAGTTCCGTCAGAATGTGGCTTAATGCTAGCAGAGTAAGCTAGCTTCCCTAAAGCTACAGGTGCCAATTCGTCGGGGAATATATGAGTATGAAAGTCAAAAATCTTCATGCTTAAATTATAACATTTTTTTATGTTCTGTCAAACAATTTTTTTGTTTGACATCAATTTGTTTTTATTATATCATTATATTAGTAGAAACAAGTCTATCGGTAAAAATCATGATTCAAAAAGAATATAAAACTATAAATTCCGTTGTGGGTCCACTTATGCTTGTAGAGCAAGTTGAAGGTGTGAAATATAACGAGCTTGTCGAAATTCAAGAACAAAATGGCGCAAAAAGAAGCGGCAAAGTTTTAGAGGTTGACGGTGATAAAGCACTTGTTCAGTTGTTTGATGCAAGTGCAGGATTACAAATTGCGACTTCTAAGGCTAAATTTTTAGCTAAGGGATTAGAGGTTAATGTATCAGAGGATATGCTGGGCAGAGTTTTTGACGGCATGGGAAATTCTATTGATAACGGGCAAAAAATTATTCCTGATAAAAAAGTTGATATCAACGGTATGCCCTTAAATCCGTTTGCGCGCAATTATCCTAACGAATTTATTCAAACCGGTATTAGCGCAATTGATGGACTTAACACACTTGTTAGAGGACAAAAGCTGCCCGTATTTTCGGCAAATGGGCTTCCCCATGCACAACTTGCAGCTCAAATTGCAAGGCAAGCAACAGTTGTTAGTAAAGACGGTAAAAACGCAAAAGATAATTTTGCTGTTGTGTTTGCTGCCATCGGCATTACGCATGACGAAGCGGATTTTTTTATTAAGGATTTTACAAAAACTGGTGCTATTGAACGAACAGTTTTGTTTGTAAATCTAGCCTCTGACCCTGCTATCGAAAGAATTGCAACTCCTAGAATGGCTTTAACTACCGCTGAATATCTAGCATACGAGAAAGGTATGCATGTTTTAGTTATTTTAACTGATATTACAAATTATGCCGAAGCTTTAAGAGAAGTTTCGGCTGCCCGCAAAGAAGTACCAGGGCGTCGTGGTTACCCTGGATATATGTACACCGACTTAGCAACAATGTACGAGCGTGCTGGACGCTTAAAAGACAGAGATGGTTCTATTACCCAAATTCCGATTTTAACAATGCCAGAGGACGATAAAACTCATCCTATCCCCGACCTAACCGGTTACATAACCGAAGGGCAAATTATCTTAAGCAGAGAACTTTATCAAAAAAATCATCTGCCCCCTATTGATGTGCTGCCTAGTTTGTCAAGACTGAAAGATAAGGGTATCGGTAACGGCAAAACCCGTGAGGACCATGCAGACACCATGAACCAACTTTTCGCAGCATACGCAACAGGTAAAGAAAATAAAGAGCTTGCTGCAATTTTAGGCGATGCTGCACTTACCGAAACTGACCGAAAATATGCAGCATTTGCTTCAAGTTTTGAAACAAAATATATTGCACAGGGCTTTAATAAAAATCGCAGCATTCAAGAAACTTTAGACTTAGGGTGGCAATTGTTATCAATGTTACCTAAAACAGAGCTTAAAAGAATTAAAGCGGAGCTAATTGAAAAGTATTATATAGTTTAATGTACTAAAATAATATGCAAGTCCATCCTACTAGAATTGAATTAAAAAAGTGTAAAACACGGCTTATGGCCGCAACCAATGGGCATAAATTATTAAAAGATAAGCTCGAAGAAATGGTGCGGCAATTTTTGCTACTTGCTAGAAATGCAAAAACACTTAGGGAGGCTACCGAAAAGGAGCTCGCAAATTCGCTTAATGGTTTTGCCCTAGCCCGTGCATTTTCTAGTTCTAACGACATAACTAGCGCTATTAGCGATACCGAATCAAATGCCAACATAACAGTATCAACTCAAAACATTATGGGTGTTACTGTACCTGTGTTTGAAGTTGCAAACATTGCCCCAAGTCTGCCTTACTCTTTTTCTAGCGTTCCTGTAGAATTAGATAGTGCAATTTATAGCTTTACTAAAAACATTTCAGAGTTGTTAAAACTAGCAGAAAAGGAAAAATCTTGTGCACTACTTGCTGACGAAATAGAAAAAACCCGCCGTCGAGTTAACGCATTAGAACATATTGTTATGCCTGACCTTCAGTCAACAATCAAATACATTCAAATGCGACTAGACGAAAACGAAAGGGGTGCGATTGTCCGTTTGATGAAAGTAAAATCAAATATAGAAAAAAAAGAGAGTTAAATTTGTTTTTCAACTCTCTTTTTCATTTAGACAATGCTGATTATCTCTAATATAGTTAGTTAGTTAATTTCAACAACAAAAGCGCTTGTTTGGCTTTTTGTCAAAGTTGCAATGTTTGTATAATTGCAAAACTCTAAACTATTAACCACTCTAATCTCAATAGGCAAATCGTGCCTGTATGGATTTGGTGTGGTTCTTATAAACCAATCTAGCCGTTGTGTAATGTCTATATAATTATTTAGTGTAGTATAACTTCTCAAATCCCACATAGAATTTGGATGGTTTGGCATGGTAACAACGAATGTTTCAGTATATTGCAAACTACCGTCCCAACGAATATAATTACCATCTAATCTAATATTAGACACTGGTGTATCACCAGTTTGAACTAGATGCAATTCAAAATTCATTTCAATCTCATTTCTTCTCAAAAATAAAATTTGTACGCCATTTATATGCTCGTAAAAATTGATAGGTCTTGCAGTTATCCTAATGTTCCTTATTCCGTAATTGATATCAACACCAAAATAGCCCATATAACGAAACAATAAGTCGCCTAAATAAATGGTAGCGTTTGTTACATTAGCAGACCATATTAAGGCAGCATGGCTTGAATGCAGCATTATTTGCATAACAGGATGAACACCATGCGAGTTTGCTATCGGTTCCCACATTATATAGTTATTTTCTATCCGCAAATTTTGAGGTGCATCTAACCACTCTAATTGCCTACCTGCAATGTTAAAAATCTCACTGCCGAAATAAATTGTCTCTAGCGTATTTACAACCAAAAATTCTATAAAAATGTTTTCCATGTGTACGCCTGTCCAACCAGTATGTGTATTTACATTAAATCTATTTTCATAAAAACTCGGTGTGCGGTCTTGAATAATATGGCTAATTCCCTGTTGCAATATGCTAATATTAGTTAGTCTTAAAAAATAACTTCTTGCTAAATGCCCTACCCTGTCCCATGAAAACTCTCGGTCGTTATCGGGGTTAAAAATAAAGTTTGTAATCGGGGCGTTTTCTTGCCTAAAGTATACAACAAGTGGTTCACTATCAAATTCTCTTGCGTGTTCGGGTCTTGCTAGAGTGGTTAATTCTACGCGCAAATTTTGTGTCGCTAGCCATGCCATAATTGGCCCGTAATATCTAATACCGTTTACAGTAGCACTGTGGATAATGTCGCCATCCATACTAAAGAAATCTAATCTGTCGTAGCCTATTTGCCCACTCCAACTAACTTCAGGTTGCCAGCCGTTATGGGCGCCACCTGTACCAAATCCAAAATGACTTGGGGTTTGTCGCAGTGTATAGTTGCTAAGTTCTATGCCAACAAATTCAGAGTCTAAAATTGTAAAGCCTAAATCACAAAGCGTGTTCATGTAGGTTCTGACAAGCAAGCTATATCTTTCTCTTGATATCATGTTTAGCTGATTAAGAGGCACAGTAAAAAAGCCTCGCGGTAAGTCAAACGACCTACTATCTTCAAACACAACTTCGCCGTGATAATTCACGACTAAAATCATAAACGAGTTAACTGCTATACCATGCGTGTTATTAGTTGTGGAATAATCCCATGCAAAGTTTAATAGTCTGCCGTTATTCTCTATAGTTCTAAGGTTGGTTGGGTTTGAGAATTGTGCAAGTGCTGGCGACCAATAACGCACTGCAAAATAGCTTAGCTCTGAATCTCGCCATGTTGTGCTTGTGGTCGTGTCATGAGCATAAGTCGACACTGCCCTCACTCTAAAACTATCACCGTCTTGTATGCCCCAGTGTGCATGTATAGGAAAATGGTTAAACAAACTTCGTTGCAAAAGCGTGTAAACTCCCGTATTACCCCTTGAAATATATACATTGTGCATTGTGGCATTTATATTAGCATCCCATCTTAGTTGCCTGCCGTCTTGTCGCAGATTAGTTGGCCTTGCCAGTTGTGGCAATTGAATATCGTTTGCCGTTATTGTGATAGGATTAGATAAAATTGAATCTAAGAAATGAACACCATTTGAGCTATGTCCCTCCGCCTTTACCCTTACCCTATTGCCCACAGTTAACCCGCTAAAAGCATTGAAATTGATGCTCGTTGAATGTATGGCTGACATTAGTGGCACATAATCATTAAACCACTCTTCAAATACATAAAGCGAATAAGATGCTGCACTTGTTATAGGTTGCCACGATAGAACACCACTATCTATATTGATATGTGGCGATTGCAATTGTGTAGTTGCATAAAATCTAATTAGCATCGGTGCACTTGGGGCACTTATGTAGCGCGCACTTATACCTTGATTTATCGCACGAATTTGCACCATATATGTATTAGTTGGTATAAAATTCGCAAATTCATTCAGAGTAAATTGCGTTTGCCAAGTATTAGCAAATATCGGGAAGTGTGAACCGAACGCTAAAAATTCTAGCTCATAATCTGTTGCACCAAAGCTTGGCTGCCATGACACAGTGTTTGTGTAACGACAAAACAATTTACCCGCTGGAGTTACAGGTGTACTAATTGGAGGCGGTCTAGTGCCTACCCAATCGGGTGATTCACTGCAAGCTAATAAATTGCAACCTGTCGCAAATATTAGTATTAGCGATATAAGCATAATAAATATGCTTGATTTTATTATTGTTGTTTTTTTCATTTTTTCTCCTCTCATTTATATAACTTTTGAAATATATTTTGTTAGTAATTCTTGAAAATTTTTACCTTACAATTACTTGCGCACTCCATAACGCCATAAACGACATATCGCTATCTATTATACTAAGCGGAATATTTTCGCCTATTCTCACTAGCGTACCATCAATTATAACATTCCATCCAATTAAAACCATGTTAGTCGGCGGCTTATCAAATGGTGGTACTTCTAGGTATCCTGTTGCATTAGTTAATTCCAATTCGGAAATCTCTAAAGTGAATTGATAAGTTAGAACTATAAATGTTAAAGTAAAGATTTGATATTTTTGCCAAACGGCTGTTAGTACTAAATTCTCGGTTATGGCGTACCCTTCTATTACTAGCACATACGGTAAAATCAAGTCACCCAAACGCCAACCTACAAAAATCTCGCCTCTTCTATTTTCTAATTTTGGCAAACTAATTGTGCCTGTTTCACCACTAACAACGCTTGTTATGGCAACAACATTTACACCATCAACAAAGTGCACAAAGTTTACTGTGTTGCGATAAAGAGCACTTAAGGGCGTATTTTGTGCTCCATTAACAAAGTCTGCTAAGTTTAGCTCGCTATCTGCTATTCTATAGTTAGCTTCATTGAAGGCATCTAATATTAAACTCATACGCGCAACACTCATCTCAAAAGTGTTTGCTAGTTCTCTAATTTCGTCGTTAACTTCGACAAAGTTTAAGTCTAGGTTTAAGCCAAAGTTTTGGGCAGCTCTTGACAACGAATTACTTGAACTCTCCTCTATTCTAGTTTTTAGTTCAGAATTTTGTGTATCAACTGATAACAAAACAAATGGGTTATCAACAGACAAAAAATTATATGCCGTTGCTCTTTGCGCAAAAATTTCCAACACTGTAGATAACTGCTGATATAAAATAGTTTGGTTTCGCATTAAACCTTTTGCATCGTCACAAATTAAATTATAGTCCACTATAATATCATTACTATTTATAGATAATTCTAAACTTGGATTGATGTCAATAGAAACTATCGCCGCTACAGTTGTGTCTATTGATTCGGTGCTATTAATAAAAGGTAGAATTACAAATGAGAATACAAATATAAACGCCACAACTAAAGCTGCGCCACTAAATGCAAAGCCAAAAATTTTTTTTCGATTGCATTGTTTCTTTATAGAATTTTCCGAAGCATTATCATTTGCAAAACTCATGCCATTGTCTTGCGGACATTCATTAAACGCATCTATAATAGCACAACCTTCAATCTCGACTGTTTTATTTTTTAACCCATCTTGTATGCTTGCCCACATATCAGGAACAATTACATTCTCTGCCTCATCGGCTATTAAGTTTTTTATTTCCTGTTTTTTCATGTTTTTAAGTTTTCCTCTTCACTTTTCAGAATTTTTTGTAATTTTTTAATCGCTCTGTTATATGCCCACTGTACAGTGCCTTATGGCTTACCTACTATTAAAGCAATTTCTTTATGTTTGTAACCTTGACTAAACAAGGTTACAATTTCTCTTTCTTGCAATTCTAATTTTATCATTGCATTTTTAAGCATTATATTGTCTACCCAAAATTCCTCGCCCGTTTTATTATCAGGAATACTTTCCTCAAAAACTTCTATGCTAGTATTTCGTTTCGACTTAGAGTATTCTGTATAAGATAAATTTCTAGCAATTCTACATATCCATGCCGCAGGATTGGTATTTTTTGTGTAGCTACTAATATTTAATGCCACTTTTATAAAGATATCTTGCAAAATATCTTTTGCTTTTTCGGAATTTGAAAGAATTGAGTACGACAAAAGATAAACGCTTTTTTGCATTTTTTGATACACTCCTTCAAGTGCAGATATATCGCCGTCTTTAATTTTCTCTATCTGTTGTTCAAGTGTTTGCAAGGTTTTAATCCCTTATACTATTATAACTTTTTTGAAAGCCTTTTTGTTGGCATTTTTGAAAAAAACCCCCAAAATATTTTGAGGAGTCTTTTAAGCACAATCTAAATCTATTTGTTTAGTGCTTTTAACAATTCAATTGCAGGTGCAAACTCGTCGTTTAGTTTTAGACTGCTTGATAAACTATTTTTTGCGTTTGCATTATCTTTTAGTCCTATATAACTTAAAGCTCTGTAATAATAGAAAATATATGACTTTTTGCTATTGCGATTTATAGCATCTTGGGCTATTTGTAGTGATTCATTTAACAAATTTTGTCGCTGGTGCGCGAATTCTATCCCTTGCATACTAGAGCGAGCAGCTAAGTTACAAATTATTATTCCGTCTTCATCTGGAAATGTATCTAGTAATTTTTCGGTGCCTTGCAATACAAAATCAAACTTGCCTTCCTTTAGCCATAATAAATATTTTTCTTCATCTCTTGTAATGCCACTAGATAATCTTGTATTTTTGTATTGAATATATGGACTAAACCATTCTTTTAGAGTTGGCGGAATACTTTCTTGTGCTTCAAACTCCTCTATCGAGTTAGGGGTAAATATGCTAATCGGCAAAAGAATTGCTTTTACAAATATTTTATCTGTTAGTAATTCCTTTTTTAGTCTTTCAAAAATTGTGGCATTATGCGGTGCATCTATCAAAAGAATATATTGCATATTAAAAAATGCCAGTGTCTTAAAGTCAACATCTGCCAATTTACAAATTTTCGCCATGCAATCTTGCGGTAATAATTTATTGGGCATTTTAGCACCTTTAAGCAAGTCATATTTTCGTAAAAACTCAAATTGCTCATTAATAACTTCTGGCATAAAAACAGAATGTAGAGTATACAACGAATACAAAAGTTGCCTCTTTGATTTGAGGTTAATTTTAGCACTTAGGTTAATTTCAGTGTAACCTTTTAGAAACATTTTTGTAAGTGCATTTATTTGAATTTTGTTTTGTGGAGTTGTAAATAGCATAATTTTTTATCCTTTGCACAAGCTAAGTTCATGATAGAATGTAAAAATTGTTATAAAGAATTTAGGGCCGTTAGTATGCAGCATTGCATGGAATGCGGCAGCGATTTTTGTTTTGAGTGTGCTAGCGATATGGGCTTTTGTGGCTGTAGTAGCGAACTTAGTTATTACAGTTAAGAATAGCTTCAACTTCTACCAAGGATACCTTTTCATACCCTGAGTTTGATAAGTGTACCGCTTTTAGAATTGGTTGAATGTTTTGAGTCTTAACAAATTGGTTTGCCCTAATAGGTAGGCCAATTTTTTTAATAAAATTTTCTAAGCACTGTATGCCCTCTTTTGCTGTTGCAATATTAGTTTTTTTTGCTGGACTTATCCCCCAAACATTTACAGCAAATCTTACAAATTGACTTAGACAATCCTTATTGTTTTTTGATAGCAATAAATTATAATATGGTACACAAATCGCAGCAAGTGCTTTTCCGTGCGTTGTATCTAAGACAGCGGATACACCGTGAGAAATTTGATGCACATTCCAGTCGCCCGATTTGCTACGAGATAAAAGTGAGTTTAGCGCTAGCGTGCTTGTCCAAGCTAAATTTGACCTCGCGTCATAATCTAATGGATCATCAATAGCAACTAGAGCATAATCAATTAGGCTACGCATAAGCCCCTCCGCCACATAGTCGCTTGTGTTTGGACTACCACTCGAAAGATATTGCTCAAGAACATGACTTAAAATATCGAATATTCCAGCAGTCATTTGATTGCTTGGCACACTTAAAGTAAATAATGGATTTACAATAGAGAATTTCGGATAACAATTGTAGGCAAAGTTGTAAGATAGCTTCTGTTTTTGTGTTGCATTAGAAATTACACTTCCTCCATTCATCTCGCTACCTGTACCTACCATCGTTAGTATCGTTGCAAGCGGAATATTTTTGGCAGTAACCTTTTCTTGATTAACTAAAAATCGTGTCCATAAATCACCTTTTTCGTTTACTAAGGCAGCCAAACATTTAGCATAATCTATAACGCTACCGCCACCAACCGCTAGCACTAAATCAATTTTATTTTTTCGGGCAATTGATAGTCCCTCTTGCATTTTTTCGATTGTAGGATTAGGCGGAACATTAGAATCCTCGAATATAGTTTTTTTATGTAGCTTTAACTTGTTTACAACGGCTTCGTAAACACCATTTTTTTTAATGCTGCCACTACCATAAATAAGCAAAATATTTTTACCATACAAAGGCAATTCTCTATCAAGTGAATTTAGTGAATCCTTGCCAAAATAAATTTTGGTCGGATTATAAAATGTAAAATCTCTCATGCCAATATTTTAGCATAAGAGATTTTATTTGTAAAGCGTTTGACTACAACTAGCTGCTAGAGCTGTCCACAACACCCTCACTTTCTGACTTACTCCATGGATCCGATATCATTGAGTATTTAGTGTTTTTTTCTAACTCGTCATAAATCGCAAAATACTCGTCTGAAGCGAATTCATTTTTTATTGCTGCATAATGTTCGTACGCATCTATCGGGTCGTATTGCTCGCTGTTTGCGGCAGCTTTACCTTTTCGGCGTTCCGCCATATCATTTGCCATCTCTAATTGGTCGGCTGTGTATTCATCTTGATTGAAAACCATTTTATTTCTCCTTTATTTCCATCCAAAAACACTTCGCACAAATATTCTCTAAAAACAATAACGGCTTTGCCGTTGTCATCGTCATAAATTTGCATTTGCAAGCAAACAAATTTATTCCTCGATTCAATTTTCTAGTCTTGTACTGCAGCTGTTTTCAAGGTTTACTAGTCGAAGTTATCTGACTATAGATAGTATATGACAAAAATGATTTTATATTTAGGTAATCCAACGAATTGTTGAAAAATTACAACTTATTTAGCTTTATATTTAGTTTTAAGTTTAGGCTTGATTTTTCTTTTCTTGCGCAATATAAAAAAAACTACTAAAATTAAAACATATAAAAAGTTGAACACTATTAGAGTTATCAGTAAATCTCGATACAACCCTGCTCTAAAAACTTCTGCTACGCCATCAGCAAAACTTGTATAAGCAATTGCAAAAGAAATTCCCAGCGCAATACTAAACACAGCTAAAATTGCACCCACTATCCATAAAATTAGGTGGACAATGTTGATTTTCATTATGTTACCCTCCTGTCCCAAAAAATAGAATTTTGCCTAATTTGCTGATAAGATTGTTCTTGCATAAAAATTTGGTCATCATCAATTATAAATAGAGTACCTCTATAAATCCCAAACCCTAATCCAAATTCAGCATACGGCATAGAGGAAACAAAAAAATTAGACATTGTGAAATTGCCCTCTGTAAGCTGAGTGTTAGTATCAAAATTAAAACCAAAAACTCTAATGGCTAGTAGTCCTAGGATGCCTGCAGCAATTGTGTAGTCATTACCATAAATTCTAGCAATAGAAAAATTACCCGTAATGCTCCCCGAATCAGCCCTAGAGGTTATTCCGCCAACAACTGCTGTTGCATTGTCTGATGTTGGGGCTGCAACAATCGTACCAAAACTACCGTTATTTCTAAGTATAGCACCAATATGCCAATCAGGACCTGCCACAACAACTGAATTTGTAGCAACTATGCCACCAATGTAACTAACTCCCTCTGAATGCGTAACATTTAATACTCCTGCAAATTTATTTCTTAGCATGTTACCACTATTTAGCGCACTAAAACCACCAAGCTCTATATTAGTTGCAAAAGTCTGATTTGATATTGTATTGGGCGCATCAACACTAATCTGTATAAAGCTATTACTATATGAAATAACAGCGTTTCTACGAGAATTACCAATTCCTGTGTGTGAGTTGACAGCAACTAGTGCACCAACCGAAATATGGCGATAACTTTGTTGAATTATGTTTAACTGACCCGAAACCGTGCTATTGAAAATATCTCTATAATTTGTAACGGCAAAAGTTCCTACAAGAGTATCTTGGGGATTGTTTGAAATTAGCTCTATTGACAAATCCAAAGATACATTCTCTATAAGTCCGCCATTATATCTTGTTATAACAGCAAACTCACTTGCTATATTTATAGGGCTATAGCTAGACACCACAAAATTCATGTCCTTAAATGTACCTGTAAAATTACTTATTAGATAACGATTAGACGATAAATATATTGTATTGCCGTTTCCGTTTATTCTTGCAGTAAAATTTTGCAAAAACACATTTTCTAAAACTAAATCATTTTGCAAAATAAAATGGTCGGTCGTATTTGCAGCAGCTAAAAATTGAGCCTCGTTATAAATAAAGAATGGACGATTTTCTGTACCAAAGCCAATACGATTAAATACTACACTTGCCAGCACACTAAACAAAACTGCAACTACAAAAATAAAGGCAAACAAACCAAAAAATATTGCTTTTTTCTTTTTATCAAGGGGCTCCGCCGACACTTTAATTTGCCCAAATTCAATGTGTGCTTCACGATTGTTTCTAGCGTATACGCTTGTTATGTTGCTACACGCATCTTTATTTGCTCTTAGGTCTGAAAATTTAGAACATAAATAACCCGTTTGATTAGTAAGAGCCAGCATCTCTGGCGGCGTAACTTTAGCATTTTGATATTTGCGTAAATGCACGCCTGCTAGGTTTTTGAATTTTTGATAAGTATCCTCTGGCTCGAAACTTTCTATATGATAAGTGGTTTTAGTAAAATCCTCATGATATTTTTTCGCAATGCGTTTTGCGCTATAAAGATAAACAAAGCTTAAAATCGGAAACCTTCCAAAACTCAAATTGAAAATCTCGGGGCTAACACTAACCAGTGCCCCAAATTCTAAAACCGAATCGTTTTTGATGGTTTCTATTAAAGCAACTATTTCATCCTTAGAAAATTTCATTTTTATAATCATCCAAAAACACTTCTCACAAAAATTTTCTGAAAATAATAAATTCTCAATTTTTGTGCCCCAGTTGTTTTCAAGGTTATTTTTTAGTTTTAACTCTGCGACTCTCCGCCCATTTATCTAGTATGTCAAACATGTATGCTTCGTTCACATCGTTATTCTCTGTGATGTTTTTCAGGTATTGTTCGGTTGTTTTATAGCTGTCGACTAACTGTTTAAGAGTGGCACTCTCACCTTCTCTTTTTTTAACTAGTGCCTCAACGCCACCTTTCATATTGTTTAGACTATCAACGCTATCTACTAGCACACTGCCGATATCATTGTTGATAAAGCCTGCAACTTTCTTAACTTCGCCACTGTATCTATCTAGGCTTTGTTGTAGTTCTTTTAGGTTATAACTTTTAGCCCTTTCGGCAAGAAGTTCGTCCAATCGTCCAATTTGAGCCTCTGCACGCCCCTCTAGTTCCACTAAAGAGCCAAGTCGCCCTTCTACGCGTTCTAAAATAGCGACTAATTTAGAAACCTCGCCCGTGTATTTACTGGCAGAATTTGTAAGTTTTTCTATATGGCTAGACAGATCATTTGCCTTGCCGCTTTGAGTTGTCATTTGCTTAAACAAATCCTCAAGCGTTCTTTTCATGTCGCCCGCAAAAGACTCGTTTAGCTTTTCGATACTCGTTTTCATGGTTTCGTAAGTATCGGCAAAATCGCCCAAATTCTTTTGAATCGGTGCTAGTGTATCCCTATAACCCTTAAAGCTGGTTATCAATTGATTTAATTCTTTGTTCTCTATCATTTTTAATGTCCTTCGTTTGCGATATAAAATTGTTAATTTGTTCCCGCTTTCTTTTATGAGGCCAATATGGTATCTTTACTCTGTCATTATGCCCGTTTGGGCGACTATTCGTTGAACACACAGATCACATAAAATCTACCTCGATTTCTCCTTAATTTTTTTAAATGTTATGCTCGTGTTTCTGTTATTGTCGTGCATCTTCTGCAAGTCGCTTTGAACAAGTCCCACAATAATTTTTCGAACTTCTTCGTTGTCTTGCAATTCGATGTAAGAGTTAATTACTTCTAATCCTAGCTCGTTATCACTACCCTCACAACTTGCAGCCAAATTTGAAAGCACTGTTTCGTTAACTGTATCAAATTGCTCTTTGGCACTAGAATATAGTCCATATTGCAAAAATTTGATACCCGCATCTTTATGCCTGCCTTTAGAAATATAATGCTCAAACACTTCAATTTTTGCTAGTTGCTCTTTTTTATCTCTTTCTAAAACAATTTTGTTAGCTGTAAATCGTGCATTATCATATTGACCAAGTTTTATAAATTCTTCTACTCTATCAATCAGTTCGTCTTGCTCAGACTCTAATTTATCAGAACTTACCTGCAAGTTTTTAGCAGCAGTTAAACTATCTAAAACCTTAAAGTTGGTAGAATAAAAGTCCTTAAAAATATCAACCTTATTTTCCTCAAATACATACAACTTCTGTCTTGCCCTACTTATTCCTACATACAGGAGGTTAAAGTAATATCTGTAAACCGAATTCTCATCTGCGGTCTTACGACTAATATTTGCTCTAGAAAAAGCCGCAAACTTATCTTGGTTTATAGAAGTTAAGTTATAAAGCACTATATTGTCTCGCTCTAGTCCTTTAATGTCCGAAACCGTCAACACTTCAGCTTTAGGCAATTTTTCTCTTAAAACTAACTTTTCTTTATTAGTTGCAACTACTACAGTATAACTACTGGATTTTTCATTTGCCAGCGCAGATACAAAATTTTTATCAGATACAAACGCTGCCTCTGATTTTGCGTAAGTATCTAGCGGCTTATTTTTAAGTAAAAATCTATGCACTCCAAACCATTTTGCGTTTAAGTCAGACAAATTTACTGCAATGTCTGCTATAAGTTTAGAGTTACGGTAATTTGAAATTAGCTCGGCCGTACTTGATAAATCCTTTTGGTACAAAATGCGTTTTAGATACGAAAAAGAAAAATAAGACGCATTTATCATTTGTAGTGCATCGCCCACACAAAACATTTTAAGGGTTATACTCTTGAAAAACTGCAAGTTGATTTGCGTAAAGTCTTGAACCTCGTCTAAAACAATCAAAGAATACTCTCCCGCTGCCTTTTCTAAATTTAGCATTTTACGACTAAGAGTATTGTTGTCGGACAAATTATTGTTTTTTAAATGCAGCAAATAGTCTTTTGCAATTGTGTATATCGTTTCGCAATCATTTGCATTAAAGCTATCTTTTCTTAAAGCTATATAATCGGTTAGGGTAATTAAGGCTTTGGGGCTTTCTTGTTTAGAGCCGCCTAAAATAAGTCCGAAAATTTCTTTGTATATAACTTCATTTGATAGATGTGATAACTTTTGTAAGCGACTTGTAAGTTGATGATTTTTTATAGACTTTATATACTTAGTCGAGAAGTAATTCTCGTCTGCAATTGTAATTTCGCCATAATTTTGGCGTGCGATATCTTCGATTAAAAGGTAATCCACACTTGTATCAAGATAGTTAATAATTTGTTTTAACTTATCTATAACTTTATCGGGTGCAACTTTTAATCTTAAACCTAATTTGTTTTCTATGGCCCTTGTCAAACTGTCGCCTATAATAGTAATACTATTCGATTCAAATGCAGACAATAGAATTTTAATTTGTTTATTAAATTCATTTACTTTAAGTCTAGTATCAGCAAGCAAGCCTCTAGAAAAAGTTGAGTATAAAATTCTACCCGCATATCCACGGCTTGCACTGTAAACAATCTTGTCTATACATAAATTTGTTTTTCCACTACCCGCCACACCTTGTACCAACATATTTTCGTTTTCGGTAGTAATTATGCTTTCTTGCACGCTATCTAATAGAGGAAAATGTACAAAGTTAGAATCAGTTAATCTATAAAGTTTTTTAAGGTCTGTGTCGGGCACAAGTGTGCTAGCCGTGTTTGAAATGTAAATTTCTAAATCGTCTTTTTTAGATAGATCAAAAAATCTAGCGTCGCCTTTTCTTATAAACGCATCATGTCCCTCATAAGATATAAAAATTATATCGTTATCCTTTACTACAAAATAAATTTTATCATTATTTATTGATACAAAAAAACTGCTCTGCTTTGTATTCAAGTCGCCCAACATTTTTTTGCTTAAAATATTGTCGGCTATTTTTGATAAAAACAAATCTATTTTAGAAAAATGTCTCGTCAATCCCAAAAATCTCTGCGTTTTGTAAACAGAGTTTTGACTGGATAATACCATATTAGAATTGTCAAGGATTAGTTTCATTTGTTTATATTATAAAAAGTAGTCGCTTTGCAAAAACCTAACATTATATTAACACAAGTCTACCATATTTGGCAATTGCATAAAAAGCATTGCCGTCTAAAGTTTTTGCATGACAAACTTTTTCGCTGTCTAACTCAATTTGCCTTATCACTTTGCCACTTTTGATAATTTTATTAACTTTTGCAATATCCGCCTCTTTTTCTTTTAATGCCTTTTCTCTATAAAACTGTAACACTTTTATTTTAAGCTCAGAAATTGCAGTTTCCTTATTCTGAATTTGACTGCGTTCGGATTGGCATTCTTGTTTTAGCCCTGTAGGTTTATGAATAGCTCTAACAGCACTTTCGGTTTTATTTATGTGTTGTCCACCCTTGCCGCTTGCCCTAAAAGTATCTATTTGAATGTCGATATCTAAAACCTGGTAATCTTGAATGTTTACACTTTTTGTTACCAAAACACTACTTTTTCTGTCATTTATTTTAGTAAGACCAATCTCATTAAAAAAATAAGTGTATGCACCTATTCCGCTTAAAGTAAAAACAGCAGTGTTATCGGTCTTGCTTTTATCTACTATTTGCCATCTGTTAGCTTTATAAAATTCTGTATAACTGTCAAGTAAAATTTTTAAGTCTAACTTGTTACTGGCTGTAATTTCAACCTCCGCTATCTCTAAATCCTTAACCGTTCTTTTTCTATCAAAAGCAACTACAGTTTTATACAAATCAACCGCTTGCGGGTCGTTATAATCAATTATGCCCAAAAGTTCGGCATCCTCTACCACTTCCTGTAAAGCAATAAACTCCAAACTAAGACTACTAAAAAGCCTACTATCGGCAATAACTTCCGGCGCCTCGAGTAACCTTTCTAATTCTTTATATCTCGCCACAAAAACTTGGGCTTTTTTTACCATCGTGTCAATCATTTTTTGTCTTGTTTTGGCTAAAAATAGTTGATTGCTTAAATTGTATCATCTGGATACTTGCCGCTAAAACAAGCATTACAATGTCCCATTTTTTTATTTAAGCCAATTTTTTGCAAATCCTCTATATTCAAAAAACCTAACGAATTTGCCCCAATTTTTTTACACATTTCATCAATTGAATATTTAACTGCCATAAGTTCCTTACCCGATGGTATATCAGTGCCAAAATAACAAGGATGCTTAAATGGCGGCGAACCAATGCGCACATGAACTTCTTTTGCACCATTCCTTTTAATCAGTTTTACAAGGTTTGCAGTAGTAGTCCCCCTAACGATACTATCGTCTATAAGTATAACCCTCTTGCCTTCTAAATTTGCCCTAAGTGCGTTTAATTTTATTGCTACAGCTTGCTCCCGCTCTTCCTGAGTTTGCTTTATAAATGTTCTGCCCGTATACCTGTTTCGCACTAAACCATCTCCGTACGCAATACGACTTTGCACAGAATAACCATGTGCAAAATTAAGCCCCGAATCTGGTACACCAATAACAATGTCTGCTTTAACGTGATGACTAATTGCAAGTCGTTTGCCTATCTCCATTCTTGCTTGATAAACACTTGCCCCATCAATTACAGAATCGGGCCTCGCAAAATAAATATATTCAAAAACGCACAAACTAGGAACCGGTGGCTTTTGCATTTTATGCGAAACTAAACCTTTTTCCTCATTTATAACAACAATTTCGCCAGGAGCTACATCTTGTAAAAACTCTGCACCCATAACATCAAACGCAACGCTCTCACTAGCAATTATGTAATTTTTACCCATCCTGCCAATGCTAAGCGGTCTAAAACCTTTAGGGTCTCTTACTGCCAACAACTTGCGAGGACTCATTAGCACAAACGAATAAGCACCCCTAATTTGCCCCATAACTTGCCTAACCGCATCCTCTATTGAATGAGTTTTGGTTCTAGCTATAGCAAGCAAGTGCATAACAACTTCTGCTTCATTGGTAGACTGAAACACCGCACCATTATTTAATAAATGCTCTTTTAATGCAGCAGAATTTGTGATGTTGCCGTTTAAGGCTAGCGTTATAGAACCTTTACGATATCTAGTAACAATTGGCTGGGCATTTTCTCTCGCATCATTTAGGGGCGAATATCTAACATGCCCTACACCAATGTTACCTTTTAGTGTCGCCAAATTACTGTCGGTAAAAACTTCACCCACAAGCCCCTTATCTTTTACTTGATAAATATTACCGTCCTCATTAGTCGCAATACCGCTACTCTGTTGCCCTCTATGTTGCAATGCAAAAAGACCGTAATAAAGAGTACGGGCTACATCTTTTTTGTCAAAATTAAAAATGCCCAGCACCCCACACTCTTCGTGTGGCTTGTCGTCATGTAACTGTACTAATTTAGCTTGATGGTTGTTTTTCATATGATTTGAGTTGTTGAATATCTACTTTATTGGTTTCATTGTCGGAAAAAATATTACATCTCTAATGCTAGCACTGTCAGTTAATAGCATTACTAGTCTATCTATTCCAATACCCAAACCGCCTGTTGGTGGCATGCCGTAATCAAGTGCTGTGATAAAATCGTCGTCTATATCCATAGCTTCGGCGTCGCCTGATTTTTTAAGCTCGACTTGAGCTTTGAATCTTTCCCGTTGGTCAATAGGGTCGTTAAGTTCGGTATAAGCGTTGCCCATTTCTCTACCATAAACGAAAAATTCAAATCTATAAGTATAGGCTGGATTATGATTGCATTTTTTAGCTAGTGGACTAACCTCAATTGGATACTCTGTTATAAAGGTAGGGTCAATAAGTTTTTCTTCAACTTTTTGATCAAAAAATTCAAATAAAATATTGCCGATAGTGTTAGGAGTTTTTTCTATACCTATACCTTTTTCTTTTGCTTTTTTAATAGCCTCGGCTACAGTTTTAATTTTAGAAAAATCAACATTCGTATATTTTTTAACAGCCTCTACCATAGTAAGTTTTTGCCATGGAGTTTTTAGATTTATATCTTTACCTGAATAACTAATTTTTCTACCCAAATTTAGAGCGTCTAATAAATGGCAAAATAAATCCTCTACAAGTTTCATCATATCGTTATAGTCAGCATAAGCCTCGTACAACTCTATCATAGTAAATTCTGGGTTATGCTTTTGACTCATTCCCTCATTTCTAAACATTCTGCCCATTTCATACACTTTAGAAAAACCACCAACTATAAGTCTTTTAAGATAAAGCTCTGGCGCAATTCTCATAAATAAATCTAAGTGCAGCGTATTATGATGTGTCTTAAACGGTCTAGCACTAGCACCGCCTGCAATATTGTTTAGGATAGGAGTTTCTACCTCTAAAAAACCTTTAGCGTCTAAAAAGCTTCTAACGGCACTTAAAATCTTTGCCCTTTTTATAAAAGTGTCTTTAACTTCTGGATTAGCAATTAAATCTACATAACGATGACGATATCGCAAATCTGTATCACTCAAACCATGATGCTTATCTGGAAGAGGCTTTAGTGATTTAGAAAGCAATTTTACAGACTTAATCTTAACACTAATCTCACCCGTACGCGTCTTAAAAACAACACCGCTAGTACCAACGATATCACCTAAATCAAGATCAGTAAAAAGTGCGTAATCTTTTTCGCCTAAATTATCAATGTTAGCAAAAACTTGAATTTTGCCACTACCGTCAAGTATTGTAGCAAAACTAGCTTTACCCATAACTCTTCTAGTAAGCACACGACCGGCAACACTAACTTCCTTGCCCTCTAGCATTTCAAAATTGTTTGCAATAAAATCACTCTCATGAGTTACTACAAACTTAGTTTCGGCAAACGGATTTTTATTTACCTTAGTTAGTGCCTTTAATTTATCGTGTCTAAACTGAATTTGTTCTGACACAGTAGGCTCTGGCACTTGTATTGGAACTTGACTAGAAGTAGCTACTTTATTAGCAACCACTTTAGCTTTTTCGTTTGATTTATTTTTTTCGTCTTTATTGTTTTTCATAAATTACAGTTTAGAAAGAAGCTTATCCAATTTTTAATATTTCGTATTCTGCCACTCCATTGGGTAATTTAGCAACCACTTTCTCGCCCTTTTTATGCCCCATTACAGCTTTACCAATTGGCGAATCATTAGAAATTTTGCCTTTAAGTGGATTGCTCTCAGAGCTACCCACGATAGTATACTCATATGCGGCACCAGTTTTGGTATTTCTAATCTGAACCTTTGAACCAAAATCCGCTTTATCGCCTTTCTTTTTCTCTTCTATAATTTTAGCGTTGCGCAACTTAGCCTCGATTTGAACAATCTCAGCTTCCATTTTTGCTTGGTCTTCTTTAGCAATATCATACTCTGCATTTTCTGATAAATCGCCAAACTCTCTAGCAACTCTAATTTTTTCGGCAGCGTCTGCTCTACCCTCTGTAATTAAGAGCTTTAATCTTTGTTCAAGCTCTTTTTTATGCTCTGCTGTCATTAAAACTTCTGACATTTTATAAACTCCTCTAAAGTGGCAACTTATCTATTAACCACCATATAGTACAAGTATACACTTATAAATCTTTATTCGCAACTAAATTGAATAAGAAAAAAAGCTCCACTCAGAATAAATTATTTTATAAGCGGAGCTTGAAGGTCTTGTGTGAAACTCACTGAATATGTTCCTACAATATAATAATTTTTCTGATATATATTATTGGGGAAATGCAGGCGACTAAGAATATCCGCCCTACACCTACAAGTTAGCTTTTTATCGTTTGGTTATGGTTTTTAATTTACCTATATACCGCGTCCGCCCTCAAACACCAGAATAAAATATTCCTTGTGAAAATGTTCACAAGGAATATTTTATATAGCAACTTTCGCACGACTAAGGACTTACCAATCCTACAGGCTACAGTCCCTCTCCTACTTCCTCGGTGCTGGCAATGCTTTTGTGTCATTGCCGTTGCTGGCTAAGGCTTTATTGCCTGCAGCGCCACCTGCACCCACTTTACCATTTGCAGTGCTTCTTGCACCTTTGCCTTGGGGGGCAGTTTTTTGAGTTTTCTTAAGTTTTAAGAACTCGTCAACAAGGTGTTCAGCTTTTTGCATA
>Ga0123355_10004199_pt1 | contig 20928 bp, 12 predicted proteins | sample TergutEmb28metaG_3_FD_89872 | JGI IMG/M metagenome (GOLD analysis project Ga0123355, IMG submission 89872) | Embiratermes neotenicus P1 segment gut microbial communities from Petit-Saut dam, French Guiana - Emb289 P1 | ecosystem: Host-associated > Arthropoda: Insects > Digestive system > Gut ...
TGTGGTTGTATTTTTGGGTTTTGTTTGGTATGGGGGGGTGGTTAGTGGGTGTGGTGTGGGGGGGGGGTTGGGGGGGGGGGAGAATTGATACTGTACAGTGGTATGCAGTACATCAATTAATATAGAATTTGATGAAGTTTATGACTGGTAGAGTTATTGCTCAGTGATTTTGCTGAATTTGGAATACCAAGGAAATGAATAGATTTATGGAATTTTTAGGCCTTTGCAGGTGTTTGGATGGGTGTCAGGTATTGTTTTTTGTTACAAAGTGCTCAGTGACGCAGTTCGACATCCCAGAACTGATACCTAATCACACTTAGTCAAAATGTGTGAATTGAACAGATATAGTAAAGTATGTTTAGTGGAATGTTGTTATGTTTCATATTTGTGCCATTTAGAAGCCTGAGAAAGTAAAGAGGGCTTCTTGACAGAGGCTGTGCTCCATTGAACTACTTAGCTACTCAATGGCAGATAACCTTTGCTTGAATACAGACAAAATCTGTATATATAAAACAAAGTTTGTCGTACCTCTTAAGTGATGTACCAAATCTGAAGGTTCCAAGTATAACTGATGGTGTCTGAAATTTTTGTCATATTTGATTGTGCTGAATAAATATAGCGTGCTTTGTACTAAAATGATTATTGAATTGTTATATCAAAATATTCAATTCATTGTGTGGAGGACCTTTAATATTTAGCAAGGCAGGGTGGTCACCCTGTCTGTATAAATGCTTTTAACAGTGGCAGAAGTACAAATTGTACTCCTTAGCTTACAAAATGCAACATAAGAATATTTCTAATTGTTTGTTCCTATTGTCAGCAGTACTTTAAAACAATTTTAATGAAAATAATAATTATTTTGTTTAGTTTAAATACAATACAATCTACTATATTTTTTCCTACAACTAGTGTTTGTTTGTTTGTTTTTTTTTGTTTTTTTTTTGTTTTTGTGCCATGAAGTAGACATTCTAACACATCTGGTTTGTTTATTTATTTATTTATTTTTGTGTATGGCCATCTAATACTTTGATTTTTAAGTTTCTTGGCTTGGAAAATGTTAAGAGAAGGAACACATTCAAGTTTTTACAGTTGGAAGCATTTACAACATGTTTCAGAGGGTGAACCATGTTTTCACACATGTAATTCATACACAAAATTTTCGAATTCGAGCACCTATATATTTTTGTTTAGGCTTTTAATTTTCTGTGATACACATATCAACATTGTATCATTCAGGTGTAAGAACATGAGTACAGCACAAAGTTATGATACATGCAGTATGTATTTGTGTAGTGAAAGCTCATTTAAGATATATATTGGCATTGCCTTCTCCCCAGACTGTTGAGTACAACTGTATGTTCATGCGGCACCAGCACTTTCTTGAAGGAAGTGCATTGATGCCGTTCTATGAAAATGTACATTTGATAACATTTAATTACACTAGTAGGGTCTTTAGTGTCAGAGAATCTGGTTTTGGTATCTTGTATGTTAATTGCATGGAGTGCACAAAATAAACATGAAATGGGGAGGTCATGTCTATCTGTCATGTCATAAAGATGCCTGAAACATGTCGAGACAGTAGTCAATAATAAACATCTGGAATTGACAATAAATAATCTATATTGTTGCATCTTGTTGGTATTCTTTCTTCACACTTTACAAAACAGTAATTTTGCCTCTTGGTTTTATATGAGTGTAGAACTACATCTGTCTCATTATGGGCAGAACGTAGGCTGAGGGTAGTTGAGAAGAGGGTGCCGAGAAAAGTATTTGGGCATAAGATGGAGGAGGTGACAGGACATTGAAGAATATAGCCTAATGAGGAGCTTCATTATACTTCTCACAAAATTTTATGTGAGCGATCAAATCAAGGGGTATCGTATGGGAAGGGGCATGCAGTATGCATGGGGAAAAGCAATGGGAGAAGAGAAACAGGGTTGCAGTGTGGAAATCTGAAAGAAAGTGATTATGTAGAGACCTAGATAGGTGATAATATTAGGATGTATCCTAGAGAAATAGGATGGGAGCATGTGGAGTGGATTTATGTGACTAAGGAAAAGGACAAGTGGTGGGCTGTTATGAGTATGGTAATGAACTTTGGCATTCCATAAAATTTAGGAATTCCTTTACTTGGTGGGGAACTAGGATCTCCTTAAGACTCTGCTCCATGTTCACTCTAAAATTTGGTGGACAAAATTTAAATGTGATGTGCATCAGTCAGTTATGACCCATACTATGCATTCACAATTAATGTAGTCAACAACAGTAATGTTCAGAACAGCTTTCAACACTTTTTTCAGCCTTGAGTGTAGCAAACAGTGGGTGAGATGTACGTAATAATTTTAATTTTTTTTTTTATGGTGTTCTGGTGATCAGCAGTGTCAAAAATAGGTTTGCATCGGCTATAAGAGAGCACTGATGTGATTCTGTTGGGAGTACACCTGTACTCTTTGTGCTAGACCTTTATGTAAAAATGTGTTTATTAAATAGGCACTACAGTTGTAATTTGTCAATGTCAGAGTAATATTAACCAAGTGCCTCCATGCACCCTGACTTGTGTTCAATCACCTGCCAGACTTATGGTTTCATAACCCAGATACCACAACCAAAGGTGTCAGCACTCCATTATTCAGACAGTTCACACCTTTACAAATAGGCTTGTTTGTGGAGAGTGTTCATGAAGCAGAATTTTTAAAAACAAATCTATATTTCCTATTAGCAATCTGTTACAATTTGAGGTTATGTTCCTTAACAATCAAAAAATGTTTTGCCTCATCTGAGATGTACGAACGGCAAAACATATTAGATTGTTACATACACTATAAAAATACAAAAATGAATTTTAACATAAGCGTATCTTGTAAGCAAGTTTGGGAAAGCAAATTTTTTTTTTGCCTTACTCTTGTTTTGGCTTAAATGATTCAAGGACTTTGATTTTGTTCATATGATTTTGGATGACTGAGTATGTGTTTGGGTGAAGAATGAACAGGAGTATATGCACTTCATTTTAAAAGTTTGTGTGATCAGATGTGTGTATTGTGAATCTTTGTAAAGTGAGGACTGACATGTAATTTTATCACATCTCTTTCCATCATTCCGGTAGGTGACTTCCAATTTAGTGTATATTTGTTTAAGTAACATACCTGTAACTTTTAGTATTGTATATTAAAAACGTAAATGTACTTGCATGCATACACTTTCAAACCTTTTATTATTGTTGTACATTTTGAAGTTATTAATTTAGCTGTAGTCATCACATATGAACTACTGTTAACTTTTTTCCAGCAGTGCTTCAGTAAGACTTAATGATAAACATTGCTATGTTGCAGTAGTTATGCCCTCTTAATGACTGAATGTAATGAACATGCTGCTTGAAAGTACTATGGTTTCAGTTCTTTGCATTGAAAGTTTGATGGATCCAAAGAAAGACCTAAACACTTTTAACGTGTTAACATCAGATGGGTGTAAAGGGTAGAGAATGAACTGTTTCAAGCAACTGATTGCATTAAGTCACGTGTATGCATGCAGTAAATTTATGTATTTTAGCTTTGAGGTAAGGAGTACTGGCATGATAGTATGGCTTACTCAACTTTATCCCTGAAAGTATCCTACAGATTGTCCAAATACAATGAAAGAAATGGGGATCCCTTTTGTTTCACTTTGTCTGAGCCCCTCGTTGAATACGACCAGAAAATTTTCATGGGCCACAGCTGATAAAAATGTGTGACTGCAGGAAATGTAGTTGATCATAGTCTGTTTTGTCAGTTTTGGATGCAAATATTTTGCCAGCAGAATAAGTAAATGGTTTTGTTCATTTGTCAGAAGTGGCTCTGTACAGAGTGAATGCATGAATTGTTGACTTTTTTAATGCAATATTGCTCATGAACTGAAAAGTGTGAGAATGAAAACTAAATATGTTCAGTCAGTAATTATAAATAATTGTGTAATAAGAGTCATCTGGGTGCATATAGCGGGATGTAAATGGCACCAGTTTAAGATACTAAGGCAGGATATTGTGTGTGATTACATTTTTATGCCATGTTACATGAGTCTTGCTGCCAGTGGCCATGCTTAGGAAAGTATGGGCTGAACTTGAATACAGTTATGATATGTTGTAGTTATTCCAGTGCCCTCTTGGAACATCTGTAAGCTGTCCATTGCAAGTCACCTTATTACATAGCCTAGCAAAATATGTTTGGTTTTCATTCATCTGCCTCTTATTCATGAGCAATGTTACTTTAAAGTCAGCTACATTTTATGTTTTCAGTTTGTATGTCTGATCACCCATTTCAAACACAACATGTGAATGCCCAGGATTTCGTCTTGAACACACAGTGTGCAGCAGTGTAATAATTTTATTACATACATACATACACCATTGTTTAAAACTGTAACTGATTTCTGCTTTCTCAGTAATAAGAAAAGTGCAATTACCACAGGGAATTTTATCAAGATTCATTCAGTGCTCATTTTTGAATCTACTTGCCTGTAGATTATACCACAGAGCAAATGTTACAGGTTGATGGAATCCACCAGTGACTGAGTTCCATGTTTATCGTGGTAGGCACTGTAAAGTAACAGATGTGACACATGCTGCCATAATGCAGTGATTCTGCTGTATTTGATTTTTCTGTAGGTGAAAAACTTATTTGATTTTATATTTGTCACAGTGTGTGGGATTAGTATAAAATGTGGTCTTATTTAGATTACAGTCATCTGAATTGTCATCTTACTGATCTTTATATAACCCAGAGTATTATAAGACATTTTTACATTGATAATATCTGAATCACCTTCCGTTTATACCATGTGCTGTTGTTTGGTGTTCAACACCTTATACCCAGGCTTGAGTGAAAGGGAAATCTTGAACTTGTTTTCTGTATAGTAACAACATTAATATTTGAGACAGTATAATCATGCTAGCATATTTAATAATGTTGATCTAAGCACATATGTGAATTTAGGGATTTTTTTCTTCTGAAAGGCTGTACTTGTTTGTTTGCTGTGAAGATATGAAAACACAGTGTACTTATACCTATGAACGAGGGAGATGGCAGATATCGAAGGAACACATTGGAATATAGCCACTTATAGTTCAGAGTTGCACAAATTTTCCAGATATCTGGGAGCTATCTCACAATTTGAGGTGCTAGAAGCGTGACAAGAAGCAAGAGCTATACTGAGGACCCACAAATATTAGGCACCACCATACAAAATGTAGTTGCACAGTTAATATGGCGCCCAGGATTTGTGCACCCTTGGTATATTAAAGAAGGAAAGTTGTAGACACTGGGGTGAGCCATTTGATAGGTTGCTTGTCTTTCATCTGACATATGTACATTTAAGAGCATAACCAGGCGTGGAGAGAGAATTTTTGTATTAATTCGTAAGTAAGAGTCACGTAACAATGTTCAAGCACTGGTTGCACCACTCTTCTGAATTTGTTTGTTATGATAATGCTTTGTATCTGTTTTATGGGAAACATTCATTATTTTGATGTGGAACAAACATTGTGGGGGTGGCATTTTGTTTCTTATTCTGAAGGCCCTGCTTTCAAATTTTGATCCACAAACTGAATATTCCAATTGAGAATTCTTGTGGTTTCACCCATTCTCTGAAGGCACATTCCAGGGTAGCACATGAAGTTATGCCTTAACTACCTCCTTCCACGTTTCTAATTCATTGTTCACTAATCATCCCATCATTCAACACTAATAGTCTATGCTACTGATAGTATAATTAAACAAACCATAAATGAAAGAAGTGTGAACAGAATTTGGTCATTACAGATCTCTCACACTTCGTTTCTTTATAGATATAACTGTGCTGTCATCTTCATATATCAAATAGTAGGTTTTCCTTTATTTTCCAGAATTTTTACATTGTTTTTTCCCCTTTGTGATTAAAAAATTTGTTTCTATGTGCATAAATTCTCTCAAAACACCTGGATGCTCATGGGTAGCAGAAAACCCCATTTCTTACCCCTTGCACTCTGTTCCTGACTGTTGCCAATTATATAAAACATAAGCATTTGTCTGTTCTTTAAATGAGACCTTCATTTAGTGAGTTTGGTTTTTCATAAATAAATTTCATTCTATTTTAAATTTAATTGTGGAAATTCAAAGTATAAATGTTATTTGGATATGTTATTCTGTCAAAGCTAAATGTAACCATTGTACATATGTTGATCTTGTTTTTCTCCTGCCAAAATAACTCCTTGTCATAAAGAATTGGAACAGTTTTAGAACATAATGCTCTGTATTTGTTAGGCATGAACCTTGTTTCTTGTATCCCCTTCAATCGTCACACTTACCATGATAAGACAAGCAAGAAGTCACACACATTTCCATGGACTTTTCTTTCAAGACACAAAGATACATTTAACAGCATGAACAGCTTCTTGTTGTACAAGTAGAAGAAAGATATTTGTTTAGAAAGGACAACAGACACAGAAGATTGATATTAATAATGCACTAATTTTACCATTTTATTAATTTCACTTATAGTAATTTAAATTTTTATTTTTGTAGGCAAAGGGTTGCCCCTTTTGGTTTGGATTACACATTCCTGAAGGTATCAGGCTGCCTTTGAAACTTAATTACTGTTGTAAATTTTGCACATTTTCTGTCATTTTTTGTGCATTTTTCAACTACTTTGAACTATTCAAAGGGTGTAGGCCAAGTTCCATTTTTGTGCACGAATATACAGTCATTTTACTGGAGTGTAGGAAAACCATGTAGATGAGAAACTGATGTTACAGTTTTAAAAGTTTGCTGTGTAAAAGGAACTGAAAATATCAGTACAAACAATTGCTTTAATTTATGAGCTGCTGGTTGGTTTTGAGAACTGCATTTTGGAGTGCCCAGTGTTAGTTTTCATGACTGATTTATAAATTGCAGTAACTTGACATGTTGGTTCATTATAATACTGGAATTGTTATGCGATCAGTTACCGTTAACGTTTCAGAATCATGAGCTGTTAACGTGTCTTTTAGTTTGTAGATTTGCTGCTGCATTTTAACTTGTAAAGTAGTAATAAAACTTCCCAATACAGTTATTCAAAAATATAATATTTAATATCATAATTAATACATTTATGTTTAAACATCCAATGTGTTTTGGCTGTGTTGTCATCTTTAGGAGTAAGTTTTCTTTTAAAGGACACTAATGTAAGCTCTTCTCAGGGGTGGCTTTTGACTTGAAGAAACAATAATGAAAATGTTCCTCAGTGATGACTTTTGCTGTAAAGGAACACAAATGAAAGTGTTCCTTTAAAGCAGAAGTAACCCTGAAGGCTTACTCATTAGTGTGAAAACATATTGGTTGTTCAAACATAAATATATTAAACGATTTTATGTGAGTGTTTGTTTGAAATAGCCAGTGAATGGAATGTGTCCTCACTAATCCTTCAAATAATTTTCATTGTTTAAGAGCATTAAGTTAGAAATGGTGAATGCTAGACATATTTTGTTACCAGTGGTTGATTTGTCAACTTGTAGGAGGTTTGGCTACATTTTTGCTATAAAAATTAAAAGTGGTCATTTGATGCTGTTATTACTAGATTTCTGCTTACTTTAAAATAATGAAATTAATTCATTTTTCGTTTATGGAAAGTCAACCATGAGGCACAAATATTGGGAGACTTATAAAATATTTTCATTCTTCTTGGCACACATATTAGGTCGAGATATAGTGCATTCACCTGCCCCCCCCCCCCGAACTGGCCCACCTTATATCTCGAAATTATTTTACAAATTTTCGTAAAATTTTATATATGGGGTCTGCGCTGAAAGCTGTTGGTTATATTTTATGTTGGTCCATGATAGACGAATGTAACCCCTACTTGAAGCACAAATTTTAAATTTTATCTTCCCTGCTCAAAAATATACAAAAGAAGTGGATGTTAAGATGTTGTCTTATTGAAACATTAACTGTTTAATACAGTAAAATGGGGAATCAAAGGCCTCTGAACAGTGTAATGTGAATTGTGGTTACCTTGATGTAATTAATCCATATCTCTGACAAATGGACATCTCAGCATGGTGTGCAAAATTGCAAAGAATCTGTTGCTATCCTTGTTTACACAACAGATGAGATGACTTACCTAAAGGCAAACATATAATGGAGAATTCTGACAGTAGCAGTTGCGATAGTAATATTAGTAGCAAATGATGGTAGTCGTGACTGCATAATGACTGTAGTTGGTGATTTTTTACTTTGAGATATGGTTCACCTACTGTTCCAGTATGTTTGGACAATTATTCCAATTTTTGTAGAACCTTCAAACCTAATAAATGTAGCCACCAAATTTACATAAATAACTTATTTCATTGCAAGGCATCGTGATTTACCTTCATTATGAAACAGTTTATAAAAGGGGATTTTATTTGGACCATGCAAAACAATTCTCAAATTATAAAACATATCTATTGAACATATAATTGGTTTGCATTGAATTTCATTCTTTAAACATGAAACTGTTGTCATATATCATGTCCCTTAAATTAAAGTGTAATGTTAAATTTGAAATGACATATAACTCTTCTACCTATCAACACATATGTTTAGTTATTTTGAGTCTTGTGTGATCTGGTGTAATATATTTTTTATAGATACTGTTCATAATGCTGATGAAGAGTGAATTGAGTGCATTTTTAAATATTGTATCTTTTTATTATTAATTTTAAATTATGGGTTTCTACTCATCCTTTGAGTAAAGTGAGTTTCATTGAATTTGGTATGCATTTGTTGACATGATTACAGCCCTTCATTAAGCAGTGCAGTGATTAATTTCTGAACAGTAGGGGTTTCCTACTCCATTGCATTTATTCTCAAAATAGGGTGTAGTAAATTTTTGTGTTAATTATAAAACCAAATTTAGTAATGAGTTTTTAATATGGTTATGTTTTACCATAAATTACGCTTTTGAGTCTAACACAACCACATACAGATTAATAGCAACAATTTTGCAGCTATTTTTCAAACAAAAGTAGCCCAATTTTCTGCTCTTGCCTCAGCTTTTGTAGGTGTGGCAAATTTTGAAGAGATATAATTATTTTTCAGTAGATTAAGAGGGGTTTGTATATTCATTTAGAGTGAAAGGTGTCAGCTTTTATGTGCCATGTGGAATGGCACGTGATTGATTTTTGAGTACCAAAGGTTACATTCAGTTTATTGGAAATGTATTACATGGTAGTTGTGTCATGTTTTTAATTTGTGATATGTCACTCACATACACTATCACAGACCTTCAAAAGGGTATCGTAGCTGCTAATTAATTCTCATTCCAAATGAAGTGTTGCAGTAGACTGTCATAATTTTTGTTTCTGTATATTCACATAAAAAAGACCAATGTTTATCATTACTTAAACTTCTTAACATCCAGGCATGTTGTGAGTGTGTTGTACACTTTACACAACGTACAGCTGACACTGTCTGAAGACAGAAGATTGTCAGAGTCAGTCAAGTGTTTGTAGTCTTACGAAGAAAGCACTACGATTTGCAGGAGAAGTGACATGTTGTTACGTCTGTGTATTGTTATGTGATACAGTTATGCATAAATTGGATCATTACTTAAATTTTCTGTTATAAAGTCGCAATGTGAAATTTGTTGAGTGATACTACATACATTTTAGTGAGAGAGTTTTGTGTGATTGTTTCTAACCTGCAGGTTCAGTACGGGAATCTCATAGCTGAGGCAGGTCTTTTGCAATAATGACAACAGTTTCAAGTAGTTAAAGATGACTTCACAATGCAAACCAATTAAATTTTCAGTTGTTAATCCTATGGATTGCAATTGACATGTTTCACCTTGGATGGTTTCATTTACATTGTGTAATCTTTTTGTTTTATATGTAAATAAATTAATAAGCGTGTAGTTGTTAACCATACAACCTTATCCCAGCACGATTACTTTAGGCCTGCATTGAGAACAGTGTGGAGGTTATAATGATAGTTGGTGGTAAAGTGGCAATCCCATAAAGATCCCACATACAACCCAGACCTTACCAGTCCTGTTATGTGTTCATCTTACAGTATTCTTAACAACATAGGCATGCACAAAAAAATAACCTGAAAGGCCATAAGCATAAATTGTGTTGTATTATACTTAAATTGAAATCCAGTACCTCAGCCAGACACTTGCTGTCACATATTCACACTCACACTATGTCATGCTTTTGGCATTAATTAAAATCAAATTGGTTAATTTATGAACTGTACACTGAATGATTGTTAAAGTACTTCACAGCAGCACTATAACAACAGCAGTGGATACTGTTTTAATTATTTAACATACTCTTTTTATGAGCCAGTTTCAGAAAATGTAATTTCTTTTGATTTCCAAGAAATTGTGTACATGCTGCAAATTTATATTCTTATTTTATTTCATAAATGTCGTTTATTATGGTGTGTGATATGACAAATGGACATGTTAAGTGTCCTTTATACTTTGTTATGCACAGCTTAACATTTTGTGGAATGCCTTAAGACACTCTTGGTATTTTTTGATATGTTATGAATTTTGGGAAGTTAAGGTTTTTGAAACATGTAATAATATGAAGCCTGATATGCGTTAGTTTATATATGTATATAGTTTATGGGCCGGGATAATATAATCAGTATAGCGACTCGCTATGGTTTGGACGGTCCGGGAATCGAATGCCGGTGATAGGAAGATTTTCCATGCTCGTCCAGGCCGGCCCTGAGGCCCACCTAGTCTCCTATACAATGGCTAACATGTATTTCCTGGGGGTATGTCGGCTGGGGCTTGGCAATGACCACCCACTCCATCTAGCATCGAGGTTAGAGAAGAGATCTATACTTGTTCTCCCCCTCTGGGCCGTCATGGACTGTTGCAAGGTGAACTTTACTTATATATGTGGTAAAAGAAGCTTTTAAAACATTGACACTATGTGTTCCTTAATATTTTTATTTACAATTCAGATTTTGTCATTCAAATTTAGACAAGTTATTTAATGGTTCTTGCAGCATAATCTGTAAATGTCTGAAAAGACAGTCCAAAATAATGACCTCTGAGTGCCTGTTTTATGCTTGTTTTTATGGATGATATACAGTGTGCATGCAACTGCTGGGTAATCAATGCTCATTGTAAAAGAAGGTATGTAGAGAGATCTGTGGGTTGGACACTTCAGTTGCCTGCTAAATCTGTTTTGCGTAGGAGCTATTGTCAAAAGAAGGCAACTGTTTCCAACTATTTGACACACGTGTCTATAGTTGAGAATATTGCGTTGAAATAAGAGTAATTTTTGTTTCGTTTAATTGAATATTTGACTTCTATGAAAGTCTTCCCTAACTAATATAAGCTTCTTTTGGTTTTATGTCTAAAACAACATTTTCTTTGTTTATTGGTTTATATTACATCATCAAATTTATGTTACTGATTACTGAAAATATGATGACATGTTCTGATTGTGTGATTTTACATCAAGTATCACAGCGAGAACCGAAATTTACAAATACTTCGTTACATTTTTTTTGTCGAATTTTGTGTTAAATTCGTTGGTATTGTGAGGCACACATTTCCATTAAGTTCTGGTTTTGGCAACTCAAATGTATGTTTGCAGAGTGCTTATTTTTGGCAAATTATGTGACTTCGAAAACAGTTTGGGAATTGGCAATTATGTGTTTTAATATATGTATTAATGCATTATAGTCATGCACTTGAAGTGCACCCAGACAGAAATAAGGATTATTCACAACCATACTTTAATTCTGACAATTTGGAACGCTTTTTTGTTTTATGTGAAAGTAGTGTTTTATATTTTAGCAGTGGGATGTTATATGTTGGGTTTTTTTGTTTATCTCCCTAAATATCTTGGTGAAATGAATGATCCATCTATGAAGTAACAACAGCATAAGACAGCAATGATGTAACAGGCGGTACATTCACAGTTAAAATAGCATTGTCACATCATGGCTTTCTCTATCAGCTGTACTGTTACGGGTTGGACTGGTAAGTCTTGGGCCGATTAGTCTACATGATGCGCCTAAAGTGACCGAGCTTCTAGCAGGACTAAACGTCCACCTCATGACACACCTCCATATAATCAGGATTGTGCATGATATCCTTGATCATATCTTTGAGAATGGTGTAACGGGGGAAGATTGGGTATACCTTCGAGTTCATGTACTCCGTCTGAAAGAAATAAACACTTTTCAAAATACATTTCATAGCAATGATGTGATAATCATAACAGTACAATCCCCTCCCCAACACACATACACATATGTGTGATATTGAAGCTCTGAACAGTAAAACTGACATTCACAACAGTCGTGAGAAATAGTAGCAGGTAGTCTTGGGATAGGGGTTGGCAAAGTGTTTTGGATCAAGGGCTTTGTGTATTGACTTTGTTTCAGAGAGAGAGAGAGAGAGAGAGAGAGAGAGAGAGAGAGAGAGAGAGAGAGAGAGAGAGAGAGAGAGGCAAGCGCGCGCCCACACACGCACGCACACACGCACACGCACCCACACACACACACACCCACGCACGCACACATGCACACACACACACGAGTTAACGCCATGAATCAGGGTCCGTGGGAATCTGATATTTGCTCAGCCTGGTTAGGTTCTCTGCCTCTATTGGAGTCGAAGTTTTAATTACGCTATTCATCACAGCCCGGTGCTTGACTCCCCTGAGTCACTTAGTCACTACACGCCACTTTTTTCAGATACATTTTAATCTTATCCTTAAACTTCCTCCTAGGTCTCACCTCGCGTAATTTCTTCTTTTCAGGTTTTAAAGCTCTTTTGCGATTATTGCGGGTGCTAACAAACCTGGCCGCAAAGAACGAATATAGCATGTCACGACATTTCAAAAGGATCTTCCAGCGTGACCCCCTACTTGACCTTTCAGTGTGACTTCCTGCAGTAAACTATATCCCTCGGTCCATTGGTTCAGAAGTTACGGATACGCATAGAAGGGAGTTTAAAAAATAAGGTAACGAGGCGTCTCACGTGAAATAGCACAATATGTCCGCGGGTTTCACCATATAACGGACACATCTAGGTCGTATGAGTCGTCTCGCAGCCACGAGAGGGCAACGTAAGCGTGTCACATTAGAGAAGGCAGGCATACTGTAAATATGGTAAATGTCGATGTATACAGTATGATTTCATTTTTGCGCGTGACGTAGGCCTACGTCACACTGGTGAACTTTAGTCGCCAGTGGGTGGAGATTCACGCAGCACGTGTAATGCTACGTAAGTGTTAATATGTTTCATTACTTTCGGTACAGGTAGATGTTGGCGACACACAGGGACCCGGTTGTCCAAGCTTGTCCACTTCGGATGACAATTAGCGTCGCGCAGATGCTCTAGTTAGATAGGACAGACGCAATGAATCTGACTGGCGTCACCCGAGAGCCTGACATATCGCTGGGTAGTGGGGACAGAACCGTCCACGACCGGCTGGATTTCTGAAAAAGCGTTTGCACGCTGGGTACCAAAGAACTTCACAGACTATCACAAAGATCATATGGTACACTCTTGCAAGTATTTAGTGCGTTGCAGCGTACATGGAGAGCAGTTGATACAGTGCATCGATACAGACGAGACATGCAAAAATCACGTGACACCAAAAACCAAGGTAACAGAGCATCTGTGGCTTACAACCACTTATTATCGCCCCGCGCAAAAGGTATCCAAGCGATGGCATCAGTAGAGAAGATCATAGTGACTGTCTTTTGTGTGACCACAGTGGTGACATTGTTACTGGCGAGCGTTTTTGTGGCACACTTGAAAGGTTACGGCATGCCATTCGTCGCAAAAAGACCTGGTTTGCTGCGCCAAGGCCTTGTCATTTTGCACGACAAAGGCGGTCCTCTTACTCCGAACATGGCGTGTGACTGTTTCAGGCGGCCGGGCGATTGCGGACGTCTTCCCGATCTCGCACCGACTGAATTGGACGCGTTAAGAAGCAGCTAGTTGGCAAGCGGTTTGAAACAGACGCCAACTTGAAGCAGTCTGTCACAACCTGGCTACAGACACTTGAAACCGATTTCTTGTGCGCTGGGTTGCAGATCTAGGTGCCAACTTAGGTGAGGTGCTTAAACGTCGGTAGTGATTACGTGGAGGTCTGATGTGTACCATGTGCTACCCATGTACCATGTATACATCGAAGTCGGAACAAAGTTTTCGGCATGTGAATGTTTGTTACCTTATTTTTAAAACTCGTTTGTAGATCAGATGATTTCAGTCCAGTGAATTGTAAGGATAGTGTACCGTTAGAAGGTCCAATAGTAAGGAAGGTTTGTCAGTGCCGAATTACTACAAGAAATGCAGATTTTACGCAGACGAAGCTTACACTTCTATCAGTAGTATACCTTCAGTTCTCGAATGAGGTTCCTCAGACCAGAGTACTTCTTCAGTAGGCGGTAGAGGTCGTTTGTCATTTGCGTGTTTTCGCTCTCGATCTGCATTATCGTCATGTCTGCAAGAAATAACATTACTTTCGTTAAATAATGAGAAATTCGTCAGTAAGCATATGTTATTTCGAATATTAATCTTACTTCGACATATTTCAGTTTAAATTGGTCATATCCAGGGAGATAGTTGACGGTTGGCAGACACCATTGCCAGGACTTTACATTGCCTGCCAGATGGATTTTCTTACTTGCTTACGTTTTGTGAGATTTGTTTTTTAATGTATGTTTTGTTTTGTGTCTCAAAATAACACCATTAGCATATACCAGAAGCTGAGGCCTTCAATTCAGTTTTAACCCCTCCAATTTTTCTTGGATGTTCATAGTGGCGTGTTCGGGAGCGACGTTCGTAAGCAACAAAAATAAAGAAATCTCGATGCAAGACCATTTTCAATAACGAACGCATTACATACGTTTACAACCGTCCATTATTGTCTTGTATTTAAATTTATATGCCAGAAAATTAATTATGCAGCTTCTAGTATTGAATTATTTCATTGTTGGTAGTGTTTTGTTCCCCTGGTATAATGTGTCTTGTTTGTCTCTGTTACGATGTACATACTGTCTCTTACTCATGTCTACTTTTCATTGTATCTTTAACTTCATATGCTTACGACCACTCACTCTCAAGGCGGTCTATCCTCTCGCGTCTGTTCTCTGCCTCTTCCGCGAGCTTTGCCGAAGTCTTCACGCCCTCCCCAGACTTCTGCGTCTTCTCCATTATAGCACATGCGCGTAGAACAAAGAGCGGCACAGTTTCTTGCTTCTCCTGCTTGGGAATGTCCACCAAGGTCCAGTACTGAGTCTCCAGACGGATCACTTCCTGCAGGCAGAGAAGTCACAATTATCCATTGAACCCACCTTTCAAGATAACTCTGAAAATAGTATTTTTGTTAATACCATTGATATTGGTAGTCCATTGAGGTGCTTGAGAAATTCCCTGACTTTTTTTGGAACCCGAGGGTTCATTGTAGTGCGACGTTTGAGTCTCTCGCAGCGGTGCTCCCTGTCTTCTGGGATAGGCGTCATGTAGATGGTGTGTGTGTATATATATATATATGTACGTATGTGTGTGTATATATAGGGTATATATATATATATATACACACCCACACATACATACATACATACGTACATACATACAAACAACGTTTCGGAGGAGATTATATACACACACATACGTACATACATACATACATACATACATACATACATACATACATACATACATACAACGTTTCGGAGGAGATTTGCTGCGTGTATCTTCAGGGTAGTGCAAGAAGAGTGGTCTCTTCTTGGACTACCCTGAAGATTGAAATTCTACATCATTCATTATGTTGAGCCACTTGAATCCAGTTTATCCCCGCACTATTTCTCTATTTAAGTCCCTTCTATAGTCTGGGTCTTAAAATTTCATTTTTAAGACACCTATTAGGAGTTTTTAAACTAATTCGGGAAAGGAATAAATCCGTTAGGGGCAAACTGGATGTGCAGAACATTGATCGGGAAATAGAAGAGTATCAACAAAACTGGTTACAGCACTTGCAGAGAATGGACAAAAATAGGATACCAAAGCAGGCACTGCCGTATAAATCGAAAGGGATGAGAAATATAGGACGCCCGAGGAAACGGTGTGGGGAGGGACCGACTTCAACTGGAGGGTTAAGGAACAGGCACTATTCTGAAATGGGCCATCCTCATTGCGTGTGTAAATAAATGGGTATGGGTATTTAGTCAATAACACAGCAAGTTTTCTAATGATGTTTATTAGAGGTGATATCAACTACATGTTTCGGCCTAATCCGACCATCATCAGGTTTTCATCCGAAAGAGTACTCTTTCGGATGAAAACCTGATGATGGCCTGATTAGGCCAAAACATGTAGTTGGTATCATCCTCTAATAAATATCATTAGAAAACTTGTTGTGTTATTGACTAAACACCCATACCTATTTGTAACAGGCACTATGCCTAAACCTTCAGAGCTAATGATGATAATATACATCTAGGTATTACACGTGGCATTTCTCCCTTAGATTTTTCCGACTGAAATGTTGTGTATTTCGTATTTTACCCATTCACATTCTTTATTTAATTGTCCAAAATTATTAAGTTTAAAAGAGTACCGTTACTACAATCTAATTTCAAGGGAGTCGTCGTTAGATGTACGAAACTGATCGCAGATTAACGATATAAGTGCAAGTATTGCGGACTCGCTGAACGCGTCACCGTCTACGTAAGTACAGACAGGTTCACAGGGGGTTAACATGACCACTTTAGAATGACAGCTCACAGATAAAGAGTTTAATACAGCAATTAGGTTTTGTTGTCATATAGTGTGGATTTAAACGGAGCACTGTTTAATAAAAACCGTGTCGATAGATGAAAATAATGGTTCAGGTATTAACGACTGATGCCAATAGCAATCTTCTTAAAACATGACGTGGGAAGACCGTACCGTGAGTCCAGGCATAGATCCTTGCCACTGTGAAACAGTGATTGAAATCGTTGTCGCAGTGGGAGAAATGTAGCTTGTATTGGTCTGAGGTTGTAATGGCCTTGAATATGATCTAGGGATGTGGCGTCTGGTGATAGAAAAGTCGTACCGTGATGTGAACCGGATTTCCTGTACGTCTGACTGTCGTACGAAGTCGTGGTACCTACAAGGGATAAGGCATGGAAATTCAGAAAATTATGTCACAAGAGCTTCAAATTATTTTCACACTATTTTTTAGTTACTTCACGGCTCTCGCAGTTGCTAAAATTGTATAGCGTCGGTGACAGATGAGTGAGTGTGGAGCATTGATGAAGTGACAAGTGAAGAAGACCGTAGCACTGGGATAAAAACCTATATCACTGCCTCTTTGTCCACCATAGTATTGTTAATGAGGTTTGATTATGAAGGTATAGATAAGCAAGACATGTAGCACAAATGAATAAAACGAGAAGTAAATTAGAATTGTAAAACGTCTTGTAAAGAGCGAGATTTTGAGAAATGATGGTGGTGAATATTATGACTCTGGTCAATTAGGACGTAATGGCGTGTAGTTCGATAGGTAAGTGCCTATCATGCTGTACGGTGTCACGCTGCAGAAGGCCGGAATTTTATTATTGTTGGGAATAGTAACCTTGGTGGACTAAAACCGGAATCGAATTGACATGGATCTTACGGAAATACATTGGGTGGATACAAACTGGATTGAACTGACGCGTGGTAGGGTTCGTGTCAGGGATATTTGGTGAAGACCCGAGCGGTCGTTTTGCATACAACAGTGCAATGAATGTCTGCTAGGAAGTTTGCTTATTGGACTTCATTACATGTGCCCACGGTTGTATGATTCGACAGCACGCTAGACGGGACAGTTGGAGAAGTTGCCGCATTTGCACGGGGCTTGTGTAATTTGTTGTTTTGTTAAGGGGAGTTCCGAAACATTTCCTCCACTGTCGATGTTGATACTACTAATAACAAAATTCTTATGGATGTGATCCATGCTAATCATACTTTTGATCCAAGTCTACGTTCGGCATGAATCGGCATCCTAAAAGAAGAGTGCAGGAAACATGGACGCCGCCAGGATTCTTGTTCAAGGACTTGCAACCAGAAATTTTCTTACCAACGTTAAAGACGTTTAAGAACATTGTAACAGAGTTTATTCAAGAAACCATTAAACGCTTTCGCACTGAGGACAGGGAAGATTATTTTAAATATTTATGGTAATTATGAATATATTTTCTTATTTTTCCAACTTTGAAATTCGTACTGTTGTATGAAATCCAGGAATACGTGCTTATGTCTGGCTTATCCCCTCTCTCCCCCGTGCTGGCGCCCATTAGAGAGCTATACGGTATGTGTGTGTCTGTGTGTTTACCTCTATAACGCCATGGAGCAGAGTTCTGATGGGTAAGCTGGCAGTCGCTCACCGAGTCAGTGTACATTTTTGTGGAATCCCAAGAATTATTATCCTATGTACAAGGTCCCACCGCTGGTTCCGGTACTGTTCCAGATAAGTACAGTCCATATCCTCAGTCTCTTTCTTTACACATATTTGTTATCATCCTGTTATCTGTGCCTGGGTTTTCTGCGCGATCTTTTCAGTTTATTGGACCAAAACTTTGTACGTATTTGACATTCAGAGGACCGTGCATCATGATATATTCGTATAATAAAACCAACGAGATGCACTAATATCTCAGATTTATTTTTGGAATAGGACTCTACATTTTTCGGACAGTTTCTCTGGCCGTCATCAGGAGTCTAGCACTGTACACACAGCAATAGGTATATGTCATACATGTTTTGCTGTGTGTACAGTGCTAGACTCCTGATGACGGACAGAGAAACTGTCCCAAAAATGTAGAGTCCTATTCCAAAAATGAATTTGAGATATTAGTGCATCTCTTTGGCTTTATTATAAGAATTTGCACGTATTATTCATCTCGCCAGTTATGTCGTCTCGTATTGCATGATGTGGTAAGTCAACTTTTTATAACTACACATTATGAAGCGTCTTTTTGCTTAAGTTTCTCCATCCTTCTTTGTTCTTCCCTTAATATTAGAGTCCAAATCCCCCTTGCAAACAATATGGGGCACAGGTTTATGCATTTTAATGTCTGTATCTGTAGTCACCAGATCGGAAAACACAACATTCTGACATGAATGGCAACAAGGTTTGCTCGGGATTAGCATCCTCTGTAATTTTTCTTTAATGCATTTCTGTTCACTGTCGTTCCATAATATTTGAACTCCGATGCATTTTACAGGGATTTGTTAGAAATTCTATTTCTGTGTAACAGTTTTGCGCTTCATCATGTTGGAGATATAATCGTGACTTAATCCTCATGATTATTATTATTATTATTATTATTATATTTTAGCGCAACTTGTTTTAAGTGTATAAAGATATAAATTAGTTTGTTTTGGGGACCGTTAAGAGTTAATGTATGCTTACTGCTGCTACTACTACTGCTGCTGCTGCTGCTACCGCTACCGCTACTGCTGCTACTATTACTGCTGCTGCTGCTACCGCTACTGCTACTGCTACTACTACTACTACTACTACTACTGCTGCTGCTGCTGCTGCTACTACTACTGCTGCTACTACTGCTGCTGCTGCTGCTGCTACCGCTACTGCTACTGCTGCTACTACTACTACTGCTGTGCTGCTGCTGCTACTGCTACCGCTACTGCTACTGCTGCTACTACTACTACTGCTGCTGCTGCTGCTGCTGCTACTACTACTACTGCTGCTGCTGCTGCTACCGCTACTGATACTACTACGTGTTTGATTGTTATTCGCCCCCGTTTCTGTATTTTACCTCGCGGTAATTGAGCAGTCGCTCGCAGTGGGGGAGGAACGTAGGCTGAGATTGTTTGAGGGTAGGGTGTTGAGGAGAATATTTGGGTCTAAGAGGGACGAGGTAACAGGGAAGTGGAGAAAGCTACATAGTGAGGAACTTAATGATCTGTATTCCTCACCTGGTATTGTTCGGGTGATAAAACCGAGAAGAATGAGATGGGCGGGGCATATAGCACGTATGGGAGAGAGGAGAGGCGTAAACATGATTTTGGTGGGGAAACCTGAGGGAAAGAGACCACTTGGGAGACCCAGGCTTAGATGGGAGGATAATATTAAGATGGATCTTCAGGAAGTGGAATGTGGGGGTGTAAATCTGGCTCAGGACAGGGACAGGTGACAGGCACTTGTGAATGCGGTAATGAACTTTCGGGTTCCATAAAATGCGGGGAATTTCTTGAAATTTAGTGACATGTCCTATAGGACCCAATCCATAACAATAAGAATATTCATAGCATCTTTGAAACTCAAGTTTGACTCATGTTACGAAAATCTACGTACATCTGTTTTGGGCCTTGGTTGAACTTGGTATCAGCCCATATGACCCTTGTGTAGGCGGCTGAAATGGAGGGGGTAAACATGGGGGACAGAACGTGATAGTTTTAGGGTCCATTCTCTTAGAAGTGGGCGAGTGGCCACTTCCCTTTCTTTCGTGTATACACGAGAAAGCTCTTTGTCGTCAAAGGTCGAGGCTGTCCTGCTGTTGTTTTTAAGATTTCTTTTAGCATCGCAGAACATTAAGGAACAGATCACACGAGTTACTAGCTAACCATCTAACCATCGAACCAACCAACAAACCAACCAACCAATCAACCAACCAACAAACTAACTGGCTGACAAACAAACAAACAACTTAGCTAATTAACTGACTAAATCTAGGAGGTGTGTCATCCCCGTTGTGTGTGAATGAGCTTAGGTTGGATTGTAGTCTAACACAACTGTGTCAATATAAGTATATTTATTGACTTATTGCACGAATAAGTGCCTAAGATCAATAGAACTCATCCACATCTCGTAAGACAACCTGAAGATGGCCTATAAAGGCCGAAACATGTAGTTGTACTAAAATAAGTCAATAAATATACTTATATTGACACAGTTGTGTTAGACTACAATCCAACCTAAGCTAA
>Ga0123355_10004200_pt1 | contig 20923 bp, 11 predicted proteins | sample TergutEmb28metaG_3_FD_89872 | JGI IMG/M metagenome (GOLD analysis project Ga0123355, IMG submission 89872) | Embiratermes neotenicus P1 segment gut microbial communities from Petit-Saut dam, French Guiana - Emb289 P1 | ecosystem: Host-associated > Arthropoda: Insects > Digestive system > Gut ...
ACACGTAAGTAATCCATTTTTTGTGCATGAGATACAGCCAACTTTCTGCTATGGTGTGTAAAAATAAAAAATTTTTATGATAGGAAATACCGCGCTTTTAAATTTTTTTTCGGTACCCTTAAAATACGCCGGCACAGGGGATTTTAAAGTTTAAATGGACACCGGGCTGAAAGTGTTAAAGAACACTCTGCCAAATACATGTACAAAGGCTGTTCTAAAGTTCTCAAACTGTGCATGCAACTTCTCTCTAACATCCTGTGATGGCCATATGATGATTGAACATGACTGACTAAACTGTCTGGATCATGTCGCTGCTTTCTGTTCAGCCATAATGTGTTCTGCTGTCAGGTAAACAAACTTGTTTGACCTAAAGAAAGTGTGCATTGACAATTTGTTAAAAATGTTTTTATTGTAATGGTGCACTAATGTGAAATCTTGGTACAAAATGAAGAATACTACTATGGAAACTTATGATTTGTTAAAATTGTCATTCAGCAATCAGGTATTAGGCCAATTAATAGCATAGATTGGTGCAATGTCACAAAACTTGCCATGGATCTCGGCAAGAAGACCGTCGTAGTGGCCAACCATCCATCATGCTATAATTGATAAAAAATGAATAAAGGCAATGGCTTGGTGCATTAAGACTGATGACTAGGAGTAATAAAATTGGTTGAAGATGTAGGAATATCCACAGATGTATGTTTCAAAATTTTCACTGAAAAACTTGGCACACAGTGAGTATTTGCTAAATTCAATACGAATTCCTTATGGCTGAACAAACTGAGAACCAACTGGACAACTGTACAGATGTTTGCAACAAGCTGCAGCAAATAAGAACTTCATAAACTTAATTATTATGTGTGATGAGACCGATCCATAGGTACAATGTTGAAGCAAAGTACCAATCTTTAAAATGGAAGTCAAAATCATTCGCAAAACCAAAAAAAGCACAAAGCAGCAGACATACTGTAAAGACCATGATGACTGTTTGCTCTGATTGTTGAGGTATGGTGTGTTATAAGAGTTCTTCCTAGAGGTCAAAGAGTGAATCAAGAACTCTGACAGTTTTAGAGTCTACAAGAAGCAGTGCAAAAGAAACGACTCAGACAGTGGCAGGAAGGTTTCTTCATCATGAAAACACTCCTGCACATACAGCCCACTCCTTCCAGAAGTTTCTCATAAAAAATAATACTCCAGTGTCTCTACAGCCATCCTACAGCCCTGATCATTGGACTTTTCCTGTTCCCAAAATTGAAGTTAGTGTAAAGGGACATCAATTTGTTATCAATAGAAGAAATACAACAGAAACAACTAACCAAAATTTCTTCAGAACCACATACATTGTGCTGGGAAAAATGGAAATATAGTTGGAATCATCATATTATGCAGAAGATTACTACTACAAAGGGGACAATGTTTAATAACATTTATCTGGTAGGCACTGTGTTTAAGTACGAGAACTTTTTAAACGGATCTTGTAAAATGGAAGAATAAGTTCACATAATTAGGGAAAATCTGAATAATAACAATGAGCCAGTTCATGGTCTTATTGCAGCATTTGCATCTAAGGAAAGCTGTCTCTTCTACATATGAGAGTGCGCAAACTGGTAAGTGAATAAATAAGTATATCAGTGAGTGAGTGTGTGAGGATAGTGAGTGAGTGACTGAGTGAGTGAGTGACTGAGTGAGTGAGTGATTGAGTGAGTGAGTAAGCAAGCAACAAACAAGCAAATAACCCTACTGACTGACAGAATGACTAACTGACTAACTAACTAACTAAACTATACTAAACGAACTAATATTTCCTCAGCCAATCAACAACCTCCCTCCATTTCATGCAACCCAAAGGTTAATTACCGTGTTCACAATGGCTCAACATTTGTCTCTATCATTAACCATGCGAATCCAGTCCACACTATCCTACCTTGTTTATTAATACCAAATTAATGTTATCCTCCCATCTATGCACAGGTCTTCAAAATACTGTATTTACTCACATGCTAGATGATTCCAATGTAAGAAGACCCCCCAAAAAAACACGTCTGCCAAAGGAAAACATATTTATCCAAACCTAAGACAACCCCCCAGAAATACAAGTCTGCTAAGGAGAAATATTTTACTACTAATTTCATACATTTAATACACAAATCACGTCCGTTTCTATCTAATATCACCAATCAGTGCCACTGTCTCCATCTTGACAGGCAGTGTCTTCATCTTCCTCACACAAACTTGTAATATTCCCATCCTCTTCACTGCCATTCCACAACATATTACCATCACTTCCATCCATTCCATTGGACATACAGCACTTCTTAAAACCCTTCACAGTCACTTCTGGTAAGATGTGCTGCCATGCCATTACGAACCATACTGACCGTATACCATATTTATATTTCGTGGTTTATAAACTTGTTGGAACACATGAAGTTTCATAATTTCCTCCAAAGATTGTGTTAGTGGTGTTAAGAAGTTAAATACATGTGTCCTGAATTGTTGTGTAGTGCCTGTGGTCTGATCAGTCTGAGTTCATAACCCTTTTCATGGTTCTTAATTTGTGGATTGGTCCAGGTTTTATTTTTGAGGCTTGTAGTTAATTTTTAATTTTGCAATAGCCATTTTACTGTTACTACCCTTCAACTAGAACTGTTCTCAGGTACATATCTTAACAAGTTACTGATTGTGTGGTGCCCAGGGACTCAGAATAATTCAGTCAAAGAGGTAAGGTGTCTCTGTGCCTGAAAATGGAAACAGAACTGGCTCTCGAAATGCGCTTCTTTGAAAAATTAGCCTATGCCAGTTAACTTCAGTCACACTTTGTTCTCTTTATTTTGGATTTCTTGACCTTTCAAGATGGGACTGATATGTCCTAAAACTTTGGTAAGGAATTACCACTCTACAGTGTGTAATATCTCAGAAGACGGCATATGCCACGTTATGATTTGGCAATGCAGGCCTTGGTTTGACTCCTCATGGTCCAGTTCAGCACTTCAGATGTGAATTTAAGATGACCTTACATACCTAAGCACCAACTTTAAGGGAAAAATGTTGTCTTGCATTTGTGTATATATGGCAGTTCTGTCCTTAATGTTTGCCCAACAAACACTGTACATGTTCCTGTTCTCCCTAATACATGCCACATGTTCTGCCCATTTCACCTTACTTTATGTTTTCAACCTAATAATATTTGGTGAAGAGTACATATCATGAAGATCCTCATTATGCAGTTTCCTCTAACCTCCTGCTACTTCCTCCCTCTCTGCCCCAGACACCTTCCTTGGCATCCTGTTCTCAAATTCCCTTAGCCTATGTTCTTTCTTTGATATAAGTGATCAAGTTTCATATTCACATATAGCAACAGGCACAATTACATCAATGTATATGTCATTTTATGTTTTTGGACAGGATATAGGAAGACAAAAGATTATGAACTGAATGGTAGCAAACATATACTGCTGCATCTCCTCCATCTGACCCCAATGTAAAAACTATTTTCATGATGTTATTTTAATCACTCTATGAACTGTCTTCTAAATCAAAGAATTATGAAAATGAAGTTCAAACAGGTAGTGATTTACCTTCTGTGCATCTGCAAACATGGTTTGTATCCTCAATCCAATGGCACCTCTTGGCCCACCAGGAACATCAACTTCTGGCAAGTGCATGAGTTTTGACAGAAATGTGCAAAGCTCAGGATTCTGTACAGTTTCAGATGCCAAGGAGAATTTCAGCTCTAGGGAATTTGCCTGAGCAATGATAGCTTCTGCATCCACTATTTCAAGAGCCAATTCCTGTAACAAATGAAGATTACCATATATGTATGTTAGCATGAAAGATTAAGCTGAACAAACATGCAAAACACTTAGTTTTATTTATTATAGTACAGTAATACAAACATTAAGGTCTCAGGTCAGTTGGAGAAATGAGAGGCAGCAGACACATTCAGCACCTCCATATGATGTGGTAACTGCATGTTTTTAGTGTGCTAACATGTAAAATTCTCAGAAGGAAATATATGTATCTACTACTAATCAGAAATAAAACACATAAAATTAAAATTATGAGAAATGATACCCAAACTACAAATTTTCCTCACATCATACTGTCGCAGTCTTGTTACACTGGGATTCCGTGTGATTCTTTCAGCAATCTTTATTATACGCCGAAATGACTCTGGCAGCATTTGCAGATCTTCCTTCTGTTCTTGCAACAATCTGCAGATGGCAGCATGTGTCAGTGGAGGCAGAAGTAGCTCAGCAAAAGCAGAGGGTTTCTTGGACTCTAAGAAGTGTAACACCTTCTCTGCTTCGCGGGTGTCATCAAACAGTCGTTTCTGTCGTCTTGCTGGTACTGGTTTTGCTGCTTCCCATACATCCAGCCACATATTGCCTTTAATCTGCATACGTGCACTCAGAGTACCTGCAATGTGTTCAAGGAATCAAATATAAAAACAATTCAGTGTATAGTAATTACCACAGGAATTGGTACAGGTGTGCTTTATGAAATAAGTGTTTGTGGTTCCAATGACCATACACCATTTGTGAGCATCTGATTTTATGTTTCTTCTTTTGCCCTTCAACAAAGTTTTGGAACAGCTCATCTAGTACAATGAATGGGTGTTACAGGCTGCATAATGAAGGGATCTGTGTTAGGTTTGTGGCATAGGCAGAGACTTCTCCTTTCTAGGCAGCATCCAGACTGTCCCTGGGGACAACTTGGGCTTATTATCCAGTACAAACTTCCTCACAGGCTAAGCAAACACAGCATGAAGCTGATCAGTCACCTAAAGTTAAGAAAGCATGGAGTAAACACCTCTGCTCTACCATATTGCCTTTATGGTGTGATGCTAAGCACAGGGATAACTTTACATTGAACTTCAAGAAGGAAAAAGTTACATGTATACAATAAGATTAACTTTCTCATGTACTAACATATTATTACAGAGTCCCACAAAACAATCAAACAATTCTCTGAAGACAGAATGGTGGACTGGGATAAGATGCTGCATATTCTGATAGATAAACACCTATGTTTTGCAGAAGACCAGCTGCCTCCACCTTCAAGGTACCCTGGAGAAGGTTCATCACCATGTTCACAAGACCCCACCTTTGGATGCCATCCTGAGCCATATGAATCCTGTCAACATTCTCAAAACCCCCATTTCCTTGAAACCCATTGTAATAATTTCCTCTCATCTCCTTATAACCCATTTTAATACTTTTCTCCCATCTTCTTGAGACCCATTTTAATACTTGCCTCCCATCTACCTCCTTAAGACCCATTTAATAATTTCCTCTCATTTCCTTATAACCCATTTTAATACATTCCTCCCATTCTTAAGATTCACTGTAATACTTCCCTCCCATCCACACCTATGTCTTGCATGTGCTTTCCTCCCTTCAGGTTTCCAACTAAAATTTTGCACACATATCACCTCCCCCATGTGTGCTATGTATTCTGCCCAAATATTCCTTGATTTCATCGCTCTAACAACACAAGGCAAGAGTCAGCAACAAGTGGCCTGTATGTCCATTTTCTGAGGCCCACAGATGCCTGACATCAGTTGAAAAATTTTTTCACAAACCAGAAAAGGGAAACAATAAAGAACACAGAAATGAATAACTTAATAAAAAATAAAGAATACAGAAATGAAAAAGTTTCTGTAGTCTTAAGCAGCAATTTATCAACTGCAAATGACTGAAGACCCTTCACAAACTCTGAATTTGCAGAGTGTCATTTGTGAGCTGTAGCTGAAAATATAAAAATATAAAAAAATAATTTTCAAGATATCAGCCTTCCAACCCAAACTTGTACAAGGCACATGCAAGAACTAGATATAGATACAGATATATTTGTTAACTGCAATTGGGTTGACACTCAGTGGCAGTAGTACAGTACACATTTACACACAAATAATAGGAAATAAATTTATGTGAACAACTCAAATTCTAGGCAAAGTCATATGACTGGTAAGCACTCACAATGAATGACAGTAAATACAAAATATGGACACCCTGACAGATGCTTCCAATGAGGGAAATATACAGCAGTATTATGGGAACTTGTATGAAAATTTTAATGACAACATATCTTTTGTAACGAAAATGCTAGCAGCATTTGGTAGCACTTGTGTGTGCTAACAAGCATTTTCAATCAAGAACTTTTGAGAATGTAAATTCTGTTCCTACCTCAACTGGTGAATACCTGCACACCACATTACATATTCCTCCTTCAAGTTTCAAAGCACACTTTCACAGGTTTTCCAGGTACATCTAACCTCAGATATTCCATTAAAGGATGTGATAAAACAGTGCAATGGTGTTAAAAATGCATATTCAATGAAATGAGGCAAACCTTTTTCTGTAATAGCACGTTTGAAATAAGTGCATAAATTTTTAAAGCTGTGAAATAAATGTAGGAGTGTGTGCTGATACCTCACAATCAGTCATCTCATTCTCAAAAAGCTCTTGTTTATCTCATTATCAACAGATTCCACACAAGCAACTTGCATTATAAAGCTGGAAGGTAAATGAGGTTTGCATGTGTGAAGAGTACAAATTATTGTGACCATATAATGCATGATTACAACAGCAACAACCCAGCAACATTGCTAGGTTTTTGCTGCCCCAGACAAGTAATCACAACAGCCAATCCTAACAGAAACTATGAACTTTAAAATATCAAAATTATTTAAAGAATGTCCTTTCATTTAGCTTAATAATTTAAAAAATGTTAAGCACAGAAAACTGATTTTTTATTTAAAATATTCATTTTGCCACTCCTTGGCCTCTGCCAATTGGGGTGGCTGCACAACTCCCCCCTTTCCCCAGCTGCATCCCTGAGTACACCTTCTTAAAGCCATTACTATGAAACCCAAATGTTCACATGATCACCAAAAGCAAACCTGACTCAAAACCCACACTAGGCCAGTTCAATCTATGTCCTTCAGATATTCATTAAACAAAGTTTTCCTCTGTCACAATCTATCAGAAGGCACTCAGTAAATCAGCATAGTTGTAACACTTTAAACTTGTGTTTTGAATAGGTCTGGTTAGAATTCTGAATGGGACCAACTACATAAACTGACAGCTTTATGTAGCCTTCCTCAAGACATTTTTTAAAACAAACATACTTATTCCACATATTCTGGACTAAATTACTCATTTCTGAAAGATCGTAAGCTGGTGATCATGGGGACATTGTACTATGCTTTGGTACTCTGAGTATTTTATTCAAATCCAGAGACACAGAGAAACCTTACGCAAAATTAGTGATACCTTTCTTTTGTCCATACTCATTAACTTCATCTCCTTCAATCCAATCCCTTGGAGAGTACCAACGTATAAAGTCTTCCAAAATTGCTCCTGGATTTGCAGCCTGGAATTAACACACATAGTAGGTGTAGCAGACAGTTATTCTGTGGTAAATCTGGCTCAACCACAACAGAAAAATAAACACGTGTATTGTTAACCTTCTTAGCAAGAACTTTAAAATCTTTTGTTTCTAAAAATAATTAGATTTGCAAATACTAAGTAAGATTACAATTTTTATCCAGGCTTCATACAAATGATACCTTGACATTCTAAGACTGCTGAAAACACTGTGAATATGTAACACATTTCTGGAAGGTGCAGGTGCAGAACATAATTCTGAAAAGGAACATTTTGAGCAGCAAGCGAACAATAACCAAGGAACCACATATTCAGAAATGTCTATGGTTGTCTTGTGTTGCTGAAGCAAAGACAGCTTCTGGAGCAAAGCAGTGGCCACATTTACACAACCAGAAATTTCCGTCTAAACAGATAAAGGGGTGACAGGTGGTTGCAGGAACACTTTAACATCAAGTTTTGTGCAAACATTACATAAAAGTGCTAGTCAAACTCTGCAGATGTTAAGACAAGCTTAGTGTACTGATGCTATAAAAAATGTTTGAGTGTCAAAAGGTTTGAGAGGGTCAAGAAGACATGAAAAATGATAAAAAAGAATTGGATGGCCAACAAACTCAGTGACTCATCCAACACTGACAGAAAAGCAAGTTACACCCTGCAGCAGAAAAACTGAACAGATTCAGAGAAACCATAGGGAAGTTTTGAACTGAAAATTTGGGAAAGAGGAAAATATTAGCAAAGATGGTGTCAGGAATTTGTCTGATGACGGAAACAGCAGCAGCTTTATTTTTGTTTTGGTTACTCTTAGTATTTTACCAAAGAAAACAACTTTCTGGATGGAGTTAATATGGGTGATGGCAGTGCTTTCAGTACAGTCCAGGAATGAAATTCCACCAAGATAAAAAAAAGTCAAGAGCCCAAGTGAAGATTAAGCTCATGTGTTCCTTTAGTCACAAGGGTATTAATGTTCACCTACACAATAACAGCACCAACAACTGCACATACACACATACTTAAATTGGTTTATACATACAATGAACTACTCCATGTTCCAGCCAAACATGTGGTCATCATCCGGGATATATAATATGTAAAAAGGTTAGATACAGCAGAAGCACAAAATGAAGTTATAATTATAGGAATATAAAATATATCAGAACCAATCCAAAGATGTAATTACAGTCACATGAGTCAATGATTTAAAAAGTACATAAATATGACTTACTGCAAGAAGAAGGTGTTGATATTGGTCAGATGGTGTACATAGAAGTTTCAGTTAGCAATTCACCATCTGTGAGAAACTGATGTGTTGTGGACTGTACAGTAAACCACACTGAAATTTCTATCAACAAACTCTGCAATGTAAAATCTTCATTGAAAAGCTGTCACTCAGATGATTAACAAATTCTCTGCCTTTGTAGGACTCAAAGTTTCACTGTACTATAGCACTGTGTCCACAAGGCTCACTGAACCCTATTCTGAGCCAGCTAAATCAAGCCCTCACTCCCAAAACCTATTTACTTTTCTTTATCTCTTATTTAACAACAATGCCAGTAGGTCAGATTATGTGGCACCAAACAGCAGGATAATTAGTGAGTGATAAATTGTAAAAGATGTGGAAGTAAGTGATCACGACACAATTTGAACTATTATCCAAGGTTACATCTAGAGGTGCTGTAGGAGCACAAGCATGGCCCAGGTCACATCTGGAATGATTGAGGAAGTGCAAGCACTGCCCAGTTACATCTGCAGGGACTGAAGAAGTGCAAGCAAGGCCCAGTTACATCTGCAGGGACTGAAGAAATGCAAGCAAGGCCGTTACATCTGCAAGGACTGACGTAGTGCAAGCAAGGCCCAGTTACATCTACAGGGACTGAAGAAATGCAAGCAAGGCTGTTACATCTGCAAGGATTGAAGAAGTGCAAGCAAGGCCCAGTTACATCTGCAGAGACTGATGAAGGACAAGCACTGCCTAGTGATATCTGGAGGTCACAAATACTGCCCCATTGCATCTGGAGGGACTCAAGAAGTGCAAGTACTGCCCTGTCAACTGCGATGTTCGGTACTCTATGATTCATTTTCAAATTAACTTTCCATCTGTGCCTAGTTTTCTCTAAGATAACTGTTAGACTAAATCATTTAGGCTTTTAATGGTACTACACCTTGAATGACTCCACATCTGAGAGTAGAGACGCACTCATCAGGCGCCGTCGCATTTCTGCACCATGCTCATCTGTACCCAACTGGAGCAGAACTTCTGCATCTTCCTCCACCTGATCTTCAGTTTTTGGACTTGGTTCCTGTTCAGATAAAGTCAATTCAGTCCTTGGTCATTATTATGTTATGCACAAGTGTCTTAGTTTATTTAATAGATATGTTTCAACTAAACATTTCTGTCAAATCATAAGTCTGTCAGTAAATAACTAACTGGAACAGATATGGGAGAATCCGGAAATGGCATAATTTGAGACACGTGGATGGAATGAGGATTATCATGCAAAATGTGTCAGGATAGCCAGCTCCATACACCAGATTGGAAGCTAGTGTCCCCTGAATACAAAGCAGGAGTGCTAACCACTGGACTCTAGTGTTTGGTTAGGCACTGATTATAATTACAGTTCAAATAAGATGGGATGACAATCATGCCCTTTTTGAAAGCACTAGCTGAAGAGTCACCTGGAGAACTTACAGTTCATTGCCACATATTATGAGAAGAACTGTTCCCAAACTTCAGGCATGAGGAAATAAACTTATGCATTTTTCGTGGAGCCAATAAATCCAAAAGACAAATTATTTTTGGAAATCCCCAAAAATGAATCAATCAAGCACACATTTTGTACTCAAACTTTCTCATGGTAAAGACACTTTTTTTTTTAATTGTGTTATTGTTTCATGGACAGTGACACAGGACACTATCTGAAGACGGTGCACACCCAAATTTTCCCTTGGAGCAGGGGGAGCCTGACCCTGAGGCTATGAATAATGTTGTATGGCTTCAAAAATTATGTTACAAAAATCAAGTCGTAAGTATAACTGTAACACAACACTGTGGGAAACTGCATTTATATACATACATATACAGGATATTCCACAACTCACTTACCTAATTTCTATCACAAGGTCTAATCTTCTTGGTTTAATTAATTTCATCTCAAACATCCTAGGTTGTTTATTTTACTTTTAAAAATTCTAACGTACAAGTTGCCAGCTGATTTCACTGACTGATTTGGGTTAAAGGCTAAATTAAGTAAAATGTTTCATATCATATAGTCATAAACTCAGTGTTTTTTATTTTCTGATTCAGTGGAGGGCCACAGCCCAGCAGCCCCCACCTCGAGTGCGCCCCTGATTTTCAGTTCACCTTTTTCTTGAGTGACACAAACAAAATTTCACTGCAATTCTAGTGGAAAAATAACAAGGTTAAAAAGATCTCAGGCCACAGCATGTTTCAATTTTCATTCAGAACACAGCCTTCAATACTGCTGTTTGAAGTCTACAAATAAATATGGTAACTTATTAGAAAAATAAAACACACTGCAAGTGAAATGAATTTGTTTAACCTTTATCATCTTAAGAGACCATGTGTTGGAACAAGTGGCCTAGCATGCCATATGCAGATCTATGTGTTTAACCTGGCAATGATTTAAATGTCCATGCTAAGGCAGAAAAAACTGGCCATCAAGAGATACAATTGGCATTTAAATCTGTCCTCTAAAGGTTGAAAGCCATTCAATGTTGTGGTCAGGAAACAATCACAAAATGAAGATTTCTAATGACCAAGGTCATGGACACAGTAATAACTGCTAACAAATCCTTTGAAAATATGGCAAATTATGCCTGAGAACTAGTACATATAATTCAACTACTAACAAACTTGGGAAAAATATATACCATTCAGTTCAGGCTACGTTGCCTTTGTCACAAACTTCTAGACTAAAACACAGAAATTTTTTGATTGGGACATTCTGGATTCTAATCACATAGGGAGTTACCAATGTCCTGGAGGAGCCTGCTGCCTCCATCTCCAGGGTAGATGTAAGAGGATAACGGAAAAGGCCACCTGTAACATGCCATGACTAGCACAAAGGGAGGAGAATAGGCATAGCTCCACTTATGCTAAACCTCAGCACTAGATGTAGGTGTGCAGTTAATGCTATGCCATGGCCACTTCACCTCTGGTGAAGAACACCGGCACCCATTGTCCTAGAGACTGGGTGGGCTTCATGGCCGGTTTGAAAGGATATTGAGGAAACAAAATCTCTTTCCCCACTGGGATTCAAGTACCGGACCCTTCAGTCCGTGGCAAGTCACTATATTGACCATGCTATCTTGGTTCCAGATATGAGAAGAGCTAGACCTATTGTTAGTAACAGTTTTCCAAGAAATTATTCAATTCAATTAATTTTTTAAACAAGTTAATTAACAGTTATGGAAATCTGCCAACCTGTGTAATTGGAATGTACAAAGGCTCCCCTGTGTTGAGGAGCCGCAAATTTCCATTCTTACTGAATCTCCCAACTGGCTGGTTCCACAGCGAGTGTTTATGTCCACATTCACTTCCTCTCCTCTCTTTAATATCCACATTTGGATCTTCTGCAGAACAGTCAAAAAACTCTTCATCCTCAGAGTCTACAAAACAATCACGAAGTGAACGCTATAGTCACTGTGTTCATCAACAAACAAATGACTGAATTTTAAACATCTCTGTGGGTTTGTTCAATCTATGACAGAAAAGTTGCAAGTGAAGGTTATCACTACAAACATCCTTGCACACAGAATGAATACAGTGGAGTACATCCTGGAAGCTTTGGAGTGTGTCGGCATCAGTTATGGGGAGATTTGGAGTGCTTGGTCCATGCACCTGTTTTTCACCACCTAATATAGAAAGAAAAATTTATTCTACAAGTATGTTTCAAAACACAAGAAGGTCAAAAAGCCATACAAACATAATATGGACATATTTTCCCTCAGAAAAATTGCTAACAATCGATGTGGAAACACTGGCATGTTCCAACATGTTCAGTGTTGGATGAATATCCATGAACCATCTATCAGGTGTCAGTCATGTACAAAACTTCCAAAATATACATGTGTGTTTCTTTATGAACACTGCCTTGAGCATCAACCGTACACACTGTTAGAATCGAGTCTGCTTCAACAAAAATTGACAATATGTTATCTCACTTACAGCTTTTGTGAGACATGGGGAGTTAAGAACGTACAATTAAAACAATGAAAAATACATTTCTCACAACCTATTAAGATTTGAATCATGTGCACAATTACACCAGACTCTTTACAGGGATACCATACTAATATCTTTAAAGGTACATTTATAGACTTTAATTTGCACAACCACCATCACATATATAAAATATGTTCATCAGACGTCAACAAATCTCTAACGTGTTTCAGAACATCACAGGTGCCACTGTCAGATGGTCCTCTCAGTACCCATCACAGCACCCTTAAAATGGTCTGTTGCAAGGTAGGTGAGCAAAAACACAGCCAAACACTTACACACACATAATGTGTGTGTAAGTGCGTGTGTGTGTGTGTGTGTGTGTGTGTGTGTGTGTGTGTGTGTGTGTGTGTGTGTGTGTGTGTGCAGGTGTTTCACTGAGGGTATTATGAAGGCTACTGAGAGGACTCCCTGATGATGGCACCTGTGATGTGCCGAACCATGTTGGAGATTTGCTACCGTCTGATGTACATATGTTGTGAATGTAAAGTTGGTTATACAAAATACATTTCATAAAATGCACAGCACATATAATATCAAAATTTACAGACTTTGCTTGGTTTAGGAACACACAACACTAATCAATACATCACAGTCCCAGGGCGTCCAAGATGTGGCACACAAGCCAAATAAAGCACAATGAACAGGGGGTGCAGCCTGTCTGAGATTTTTAGCAAGAAACTTAATTAATTTAGCTAGCACATATGAATAAACAGGCAAATAAAGCCTAACCACTTGCCCACTGCCACTGTTATATAAATGACTGTTACCACATGTCAGCACATTAAAATTTAATTTTGTACATATTTTCCAGCTCTGAATAATTTATAAGATGAATAAATGCCTAAAAACACAATTCATGCAGCCCAAAACACGCGTATCTGATCAAGTACACCACAAACAAAAGAAAAAAAAAATCACGAGATACTATTGGTGTAAACTAACAAAGATGCCTCAATTTAGAATGAACACTGACATGTTACACCTCACAACAACTAAACCTACCAGACTCATAATCTTCAACTTCCATTGATCCAGCTCTTGCCACTTTCTCCCTCTGCAGTTTTCTCTCCACACAGCAATTCAGCATCTGTAATTTCTGGTGAAGCAGACATGTTCTTTGATCAGGAAAGCCAGGCGCCACCCTACATATAAGAAAGTGTAAACTGTCATCAGAAAGCCATACCTTCACAGAAGCAGAACACTAACAACAACACAGACACACGGGCTCCATTTGGAGCTGATTTGGTCAAATTCAACTGAATGTTTCATACATCTTCTTCGTTTTGAGTCAGTACATATCAACTGCGCCACCATGTGCCCCATAGGAAGTAAAGTAAAATAATTTTCGTTTTACGTGGTTTCGCCTCACAAGCAGTTTTTAACCTCTTAAAGCAAGGCACTACTGTATCAATATGTAGCAGACTCCGCTGCCTGAAGCTAGTCTACTCCCAGAATACATTTCTTTATATCCACGCAAAAGAATGTGTTATTTTCTAAATGATAAATGGGCACCCAAAAATTTCCAACAATTTCCAGACAAAGTGGGTTTAAGATTGCTGTCCATATCATCACGGTATGCATGACCAGCGTCGCGTATCTATCACTTTTACGGTACTTCACAATGAAAGTAGAGCAACTGAACAAAAGAGCACACCTCTCAAATATCTTACACATCGTTCCGTTTCTAGTTCACATATGCTTTCGTTTTGTGGCTGTGAAAATGAATTCCAATTGTGAAATAAAAACCCCCGATGCTATAAACAAATGATTTCGTTACAGCTACATATTCCGATGCAAATCTACTCCTATTATATGGCACGATTTACGTAGAAAGTTTGCAATATCTGAAGTGTAAATTCGTGTGATGCATTTCAGACTTTCTGGGTAGATAAATTCTAATGATTCATATCTTAATTTTATAACAGTGCAATTAATTAACTTACGCAGCGTACACAATAGGCACGAATACGTTATAAGGAACCCTGTCGCCTTTCTCCTATCCTCGCATCTTTTACTGCCGTGAAAGAGTCGAGTGTTTTAATTAAAACTGATATGCAGGCGATACCTCGAGGTGACGGAGTGCAATAAAGCATTTCACTAAACGCTGTTCTCAACAACTAACTTTATTTTCGCAGGTTATAGCTGAAGAAGGTGCGGCACGTAGCATGCATAGGTTTAGTAAGAATGACTAACTCCTTGGAACAGAGGCCTTCTTGAGGGTCGAAAAGTCGCTCAGATGGTCAAGAGACGCCCTGCCCTTCATGAAAGCCGAAGGTTTGTCGACGCTTTCACAGCGGCCCACCATTGGCCTCTAACCCGAGCCAGTTCAGTCCTTTCTTTAAGATCCATTTCAATATTGTCTCCTACTTATGTCAAGATCTTTTAAGGGGCCTCTTCCCTTCAGGTTTCCTGGCCAAAGTTTTGTGTGCATTCCTTATTCCTTCCACGTTCCGCCCGTCATATCATCCTCGATTTGACTATCCTAATGGAATATTTGGCAAGGGGCAGCCTACGACGTAAATGGACCCCTGGTCATCACAGCACTGCTCGTCCTCTCATACACTGTGTGGAGGGTAAAATAAGCAGTCAAGGACAGCCGATGGAAGGTGATTGTCCAGGTTCGGAATTTTGCAGGCATAGGGCTAAGAGTTTCTCAGGGGGCCCATACAGCTCAGTCGGTATAGTGACCAGGCTACAGGCTGGACTGTCGATGAATTATGACTGTATTCGCGGCAGGGAGTAGAAATTTCTCTCTTCTGTAAGTGTAAAAAAAAAGGCTCGGGGGCCCATACAGCATCCTAGTAATTATTATTATTATTATTATTATTATCATTATTAATTAGCCTTATGGCTGTTCTGTTAGCACACTAATAATAAAGAACTGAACTGAATTATTATTATTATTATTATTATTATTATTATTATTACAATAAAACAATGTATTAGTGCAAAGTTTCTAAAGAATTTTCTATAACGTACGTACCCTTTTAAGCCAGTAACTACTGCCATTTACTTCAATTATTCTTCTCAGCCAGTAAATACTGTTATTTACTTTACGTATTATTCTAACTAGCGAATACTGTCACTTACTTTCTTATAAAACGTAAGACGTACTAACTCCATGGAGTAAAGTCCTTCCTCAGCAGATAACCGGTCCTCAGCCAGCCCAGAAATCCCCCCCATTATATGGAACTCGGCGGTTCATTACCGCAAACCGCCCGCCACCTGACCCTATCCTGAATCAGGTAAATCCAATCGATGCCTCCCCATCCCATTCCTTGAAGATCGATTTTAATATTATTATCTTCCCAACGTCAGACTTAATACTCCGTGACAAATACCGGCATAATAATATTTATTACGCATTACGTATTTCCTGGCCTTAGTTAAACACTGTATATTCTACACTGAAAAAGGCTCAAAGAAGTTACAAATCTTCACGAGATAATTCAGGTCGCACATACGTTCCATTTATTTATCGACAATTATTACTCCTAATTTCTTCAAAGTTCGGGCGTGAATCAGGGGTTTCGGGGGGCAACATTGGTCAAATTGAAATTCGCTCCACAGCTTTTATAAAACGGTACAGAACCATCACCACCACGCCGAAGTTGAAGCAAATGCGTTTTTCAAGATAAAAAAAAACTGTGTACAGACAGGGCGGACACACCTCCATAACGTGTTCACTATACAAGTATACGCCTGCTTGGTATACTCAGAATATATCAACTGTACGTAGGCACGATTCTTCGCGTGCAGGTGTCTTGTCTTGTAATGAGAATGCAGAGTTGTACAGCTCTGCAACGCATTTCACGCAAGTTGCGAAGGAAAGCTGTGGATCAACAGAAGGTCAGGGGTCTGTGCGTCTACTTTCATGCTGCCATCAGTCTCACTGCTATTCTATCTGACCGATTCAGCTCCATGCGAATCAAATCGAGACTATCGGAATACGTCATCAACCCACAGGCCATCGTGTACGTGGATCAGACTTTTGAAAGGCAATTTGTTATAGCTGAATTTGACTCAAAGTACAGACAATATCGCGTGGGAATTACCAACCTAGATTTCACAAATAAGAACATTCCCTCCAGACATTAAGTTCTTCACGCAACTGTGACGGCATGCAGGAGTCTCCAACTGAAATGAAATCCGACAAAAAGTTCGGAACATTTACTCCCAGCTTGTTAAATCAGAACATGCCAACATCACAAAAGAAGCGGAAGGCGGACGGTCTAAATATGCAGAATAGATTAGGAATAATTTAATGCATTGAAACATATTTCTAAACCTCCGTGTGAAGCGTCTGCAAGAAGTCCGCTCAACTACGTAAACGTAAGAACCAGATATTGGCAAGATGAACAACAAAATTCGGAAGATATACATCTCCTCCAGCTGGAACACAAAACCTGATTTCCAGGCATGTTTCCAGGCGCGTCAGCATCCCAAAGGAAGGCCTATTTGAATCATCCTGTCAACCAGTCTGCACACACATACAACAGTTCGAGTATTGCTGGGGAAATTGTAATGAAATTTGGTATTGCAGAATGTAACTAAATAGTTTCAGTCCGCTCTAATTTTGAATAAAGTTTGTCAAATTATAGAAACTAGGTCGTTATTAAACACCATTAACACAATTATTTATTCGTTTTATCAACACGTTTCCATCACTAAGCGGTCATCTTCAGGCCACTAAAGTGCATAAAGTCAAGATAACATCTGCAAGTTCTTTTTTATGGTTAGACTGAGATCTCAGTCACAGGGTGTTACAGTATACATGTCAATATAAAATGTTAAAACAAAAAAAAGCACATAAGTGTTTTTTACACTATGTATTGCGTGCATTTTATTACACTATTCATTTATAAAACCAACAAACACACATCTGGTATACACAGTAGCACAGTCTTTTGTTACTGCTACATGTTTCGGCGGAATTCCGCAAACTTAGTGAGTCTGCACGCCAATATTCAGAACTGACTAAAATGTAACAGATTACAATAGCAGTACCCACTATATGTAGTATTTCTGCTGTTAAATGACAAAGCGCAAGGTCACATAAACTGCGGTAGAAATTCATGGACATAAAGTGACATACAACAGTAACAGATACATTGTATTGATTTCCGCACTTAAATTTTGTATTTGTATATGTGTTGCTGTGGTAATGTACTACATTTTAGCCAGTTTTGAATACTGGTGTGTAGACTCCCTGAGGAAGGTTGAGTTCCGCCGTCGAAACATGTAGGAGTAACGAAACAATGCAATGCTGTGGATAACAGACATGCATTTGTTCGTTTTATAAATAAATAAATAAATAAATATGGTATGTGATGTAATAGCAAAATTGTGTCTGCGTTCAGAGGGTGCGGTTAATTGCACCCTCTGAACGCAGACACTTTAAGTCATGGTTCTCCAACATTTTGATGGCAAAGGGTAACACCGATTATTGCGGGCTGGTTCGCGGGCCGCATGCGGACAAATACCAATAAGTGGCATACCTAAGCGCCTATATTAATGTGTAATTTTACAGTATGTACACAATTTACACATGTGGCCGCGGGCCGCGGGATGGATACCCATGTTTTGCGATAAAACCTACACGAGCTGCTGTAGGCATTCCGAGCTTAATTCGCTCACAAACCTCTAAATACGTCTATTAAAGCGAACAGTATTGGGTATAAAGCCACACAGAAAAATGAAACACAGTTCATGTACAATGCGCGTTTCCCTTAAACGTGACGGCTTTCGAGATAATGAACCAAGAATGAGCCCTTGCCCCAAAACCGGCCCACCTTGCGTACTTCTCTAACTTACCCTGTGTACAATCCGAAACTCTTGATCTTTATTTAATAACGGCACAAGTGCAATTACTAGCAACCCATAACGAACACCATAAATTCAGTTCTAACCTATTTTACGTACAAATCTTCACTTACTGTAATTATCAACAGCACACACACAGACGCCAGAAATTCAGGCACGCCTTCACACACACAATTTGTGTTTTCTTCTCTTCCTGTCAACACACAACACAACTCACACATCTACGAACATTTCAAATGAATTTTAACGAATGAACTGAAATCTGCATTTCATATCAGATGCATAATGTTGGAGTTATACTAAACAAAACATGATTTCAACTTTATGTAAAGCTCCATGAAATATGAGGACGGACACGACCCCATTACGTGCCCATCTTATTCATCCAGTATAGAGCAGAGGTTCCCAACATGTGGGCCGTGGACCACAGGCGGTCCAGGGGGATATTCCATGGGCTCTGCGAATTCACACGGCTTCTCACTAAGTTTTACTCCTTGTGTCAGCGTTTCTTCTGTTACTGTTTTTTGAAATAAATAAAATGTGAGTTCATATGCAATAGCTACAGACTTCAGAGTATTCTTGTCAGTAGGTAGTTTCTCAGTTCTCACTCGATTTGGCCACAACAAATATCGGCATTTGGGGGTCCGTGAATATTATCGACGTTACGAAGGGGTCCTCACATTTGAAAAAGTTTGGGAACCATTGGTATAGAGAAAGCGCAACAATGTAAATAAAGGTGAAGCTGTCCCGTGAATGACAAGTGGGCACAGAGGGGAGTGAAGACACAGCTCCACTCATGCTTCATCTCGGCACTCTATGAAGATGAGTGGTCAGCTTCACGCTCCGGTCCCTTTACACCCAGTATCAACTGACCAGGAATTTGGGTTGGCCGCAAACCACAACTGACGCCTTGGAGAAGAGAAAAATCTCGCCTCTATCTGGAATCGAACCACGATTCCTCGGTCGTCCGGCCGTAGCCTAGTTACTATACTGACTACGCAATGCAGGCTCTTTTATGAAAATAATCAGAGAAAACTGATACGATCTATGAAACAGACTCTAGTGGACGTGACCAATCCGGATACGAAACCTTCTTAACTGAACCACAATAATACAGGCAATGTACGTACAACGTAACACTGAGGCGTGTCCGTATAACCATTGTTGCAGTGGAAAAATAATAAGTGTCACATATTGTAGCCTTAGTTATCCAGTATGCAAAGCGCATGCGCCGTGTTATATTGTCATTTGTGGCCTGTCTTGCTGTACCATATTTTTCCACATTTTCTCATTTACGGCACAATTTTCAAGAAAAAGTTACTGAAAGTAAAATGCGTGTTTTGAATTCTTTACAACTTCCGTCTGAAATATTTCTTTCTCATTCCAAGAAAAATTCAGCGAGACAGTATCATAAACGTGCACAGCTCTTCATGCAGAGTACCCGTTATTCTTGCCAGATTTCAATGGAATTTGAATTTTTTCGACAAATTTTCGAAATATATTCAAATACCAAATAACATGAAAATCCGTCAAGTTTGAGTCGAGTAGTTCCACGCGGACACACGAACGGACAGACAGACAGACGTGAAGAAGCTAATATTCGTTTTTGCAATTTTTCAAACGCGCGTAAAAACTGCTGTGGGTACATTACAGCAAACAACTACACACAATACACAGACCAGTCTGTACCAGCAGTAAAACTCGGATATACTTTGCACAACACATATCAGCCGGTAACTTTGATAATAATCGATTCTGCGTTACTTCTATAATTGTGATTTATGTAGCAAGTCATTTGGAATATACAATCGTCGGTTCAATGATAAATAACAAACAGGAAATGATGCGAAAAGACGCGGTCGTGGTCTAATCTGAGGTACTATCTTACTACATGCTTAGAGGGTACATGACGCAAAACGTGTCAGGACAGTCAGCGTCCTGGCGAAACTTCCAGACGAACACACTGCGAATAGAAGCAGAATCGTTACCGCGTGAGCCAGCGCAGTCGGTCATTTTGCATATATGATGCAATGGAAGGCAGAGGAGCTTAAGCAACACAGTTGAGGGAGAATTACTTTAAGTTTATGTTATACACTGCCCACTGTCTGTTGTAAGACATACTCAAAAGACGTTTCGGAACACGGCTCTACGCCGGTATTCATGGGATTTAATAATATAAACAACTAACTAGATGCAACAATAACAATTTATTAATAATTTCAATCAGCTCAACGTGTTTCGGGCGATAATTTCGCCCATCCTCAGGAGCATTAGACTGTGTATTTTACAGCTTGTGGTATAATGCACCGACGATGTTGCCTGCAGGCGATAATTTCGCCTGCAGGCAACATCGTCGGTGCATTATACCACAAGCTGTAAACACAGTCTAGTGCTCCTGAGGATGGGCGAAATTATCGCCCGAAACACGTTGAGCTGATTGAAATTATTAATAAAATTTTTATTG
>Ga0123355_10004201_pt1 | contig 20923 bp, 19 predicted proteins | sample TergutEmb28metaG_3_FD_89872 | JGI IMG/M metagenome (GOLD analysis project Ga0123355, IMG submission 89872) | Embiratermes neotenicus P1 segment gut microbial communities from Petit-Saut dam, French Guiana - Emb289 P1 | ecosystem: Host-associated > Arthropoda: Insects > Digestive system > Gut ...
CGCCGCCAGCCCGGCGGCGATGTCTTCGCAGATCTGCAGCGTGACCTGCAGCGCTGGCTGATCCGGTCAAGTGCAAGGAACATGCGCAGCCAGGTTGAGGATCAGGTCCGGCGCACGCTCAGCGGTCAGCGGGCGGACAAGGGCGACGTGTGGGATATCGCCACCACGGAGATTCCGCCCGAGGTTGGCGAGGCGCCCGAGTGCCAGTGGTGCCCGATCTGCCGGGCGGCTCGGCGGATGCGCGACTCTCGTCCAGGACTGGCCGGCCAGCTATCCGGAGCCGGGGACACAGTTGCGGGGGCCGTGCAGGACGCGGTCCGCGCGTTCGACACGTTCCTGGGCAGGCCAGCGGGCGGCAGGCCCGCCGACGATAGCCCGGACACCAGCCCGCCTCCGGCGGCGGACCGCGCCGAGCCGTCGCGCCCGGCCGAAGGTCAGCCGGCCTCCTCCGGGTCAGGCGCCCGGCCTGACTCGCTGGCCGGCGAGCACGGCCCGGTCGGCTGGAAGCCTGGTGACCGGCTGGCCACCGCGGGTGCTGCCGTCACGGATCCGTGGGCTACTGCGACGGAGTCAGGCGACCCGGCCGAGGGCGCGACCGCCGACCGGACTTCTGACGGCAGCGCTTCCGACGGCAGCATTTCGCCCGGCAAGACAGCCGCCGGCGGGCCAGACGGGCGAGGGCATGGGCCTAGCGATCGGGGTTGACGTTGGCGGCACGAAGGTTGCCGCAGGCGTCGTCGACGACCACGGAAAGGTCATCGAGAAGCTCAAGAGATACACGCCGGCGGCCAGCCCGGATGACACGATCAATGTCATCTCCGGTGTCGTGACCGAGCTGACGAGCAGGCACAAGGTCGACGCCGTCGGCATCGGCGCGGCCGGGTTCGTCGACCAGACGCGGTCCAACGTGCTGTTCGCGCCCAACCTCGCCTGGCGTGACGAGCCAGTGAAGAAACTGGTCGAGGAGCGCATCGGCCGGCCGGTGATCGTGGAGAACGACGCGAACGCGGCCGTCTGGGCCGAGACGAAGCTCGGCGCAGCTCGCGGGCACGACCACGTTCTGCTCATTACGGTCGGTACCGGTATTGGCGCCGGCATCGTCATCGACGGCCGGCTGTATCGCGGTCGCTTCGGCTCGGCTGGCGAGCCCGGCCATTACCGGGTTTTCCCCGACGGCCGGGTATGCGGCTGCGGCAACCGGGGCTGCTGGGAGCAGTACGCGAGTGGCAGCGCGCTGGTCGCCGAGGCGCGGGATTTTGCCCGCCGGTCGCCGGAGGCGGCAGCGCGGCTGCTGCAGCTCGGCGGCGGCAGCTCCGACCTGATCGACGGACCCGCAGTGACGGCCGCCGCCCGCGAGGGCGATCCGGGTGCGGTGCGGTGCTTCGAGATCATCGGCAACTGGCTCGGTGCTGGTCTCGCTGACCTGTCGGCCATCCTTGATCCGGGCTGCTTCGTCATCGGCGGCGGCGTGTCCGAGGCTGGCGAACTCTTGCTCGGTCCCGCCCGTGAGGCATACGAGCACGGCCTGACCGGGCGGTCACACCGGCCGTACGCCGACGTCAGGCTCGCCGAGCTGGGGCCTGATGCTGGCCTGATCGGTGCCGCGGACCTGGCCAGGAACGGCTGAGCGACGCTGCAGCGCTACAGGACTGCGCCGTCGTCATCGTCATCGCGGCGCGACCGGTCACCGCGCTTCACAACGAGAGTCACGAAGCCGCCGATGAAGGCTGCGACCGCGACGGCCGCCGCTGTGGGGGAGGTCTGCCAGCTCAGGAGGAAACCCAGGAGCAGGTACACGGGACCGGCGATGACGGCGACGATCGCTGTCTTGGAAACCGGGTCGAGGCTCGCTGGCGGCGGCAGCGGAGCGGGCACGTAGCGCTCGTCGTCCTCCTCCGGCGGGGTATAGGAGCGCGGGTCGCCAGCAGGCCTGATGACGCGGGCGCCGTCTACCGGGAAGTAGGCGCCGCTCGGCCTCGGCCGCGGGCTGACGCCCGGCGGGAGCGCCTGCGGTCCGCCGAGCTGGTCGGGGGTGATGACCGGGTCCGCGACCGTATCGGCCGCGCCACGGTCCGGGCCGGCGTTCTCCGCGCGGTCCGGGCCGGCGGCTCCGGAAAGACGGCCCGGGGCGGGCGGGTCGATGCTGGCCTCTGCGGGCCTGGCCAGGTCTTCCCTGGCCGGCCATGGCGCGCTGGTCAGCTCCGGGTCCGCCGGCAGGTCGAAGCGGGCGATCAGGTCTCGCCAGGCCGCCTCTTCCCTGCTGACTTCTCCGCCAGTGTCCCCGGCACCGCTCATCCGAGTTAGTCCCCGCCGATCGATTCGGAGTTTGCTTCGCCTGTTGATGCCCGTCCTACCTGGGTATGCACCCGTACGAAGTCAAGGCTTCCGGCAAATATTGCCTCTGCGTCGTTATCGAGCGTAGCGACGTGGTAGCTATCCGAGAGCTCACGAACTTCGATCTGGCTGGCCGGCAGCGCACCGGTCAGCACTTTGATGCTGGCCGGGCCGACGACATGATCCGTCTTGCTGTGGAAAACCAGCACCGGCTGAGTGACCTCGGCCAGGTGCTGCTGTGTTGTCTGCCACAGCCCGGGCAGGGATGCGGCCGCCCTGACCGGCGTGCGGTCATATCCGTTCTCCACAGCATCGGGCTTCTTGATATCGCTGGCGATGCCCTTGACGGAAGGCACGAAGTATTTGAGCACCCGCACCGCGGCGAAGGTCACCGCCGAGTCCGCGGTCAGCGAGGGGTTGACCAGAACGAGTCCGCGGATAGCGGGCCCGTGAAGTTCGGCGAGGCGGAGAGCCAGGCACCCGCCCATCGACAGGCCCATCACGAAGATCTCGTCCGACCGGGACTTCAGTTCGTCGAAGGCGCGGCTGACCTCGGCAAACCAGTCCTCCCACCGGGTCCGTGCCATCTCCTGCCAGGTTGTGCCGTGGCCCGGCAGCCTGGGCAGAGACACGCTGAGGCCGGCATCGGCCAGGTACTCGGCCCAGGGCCGCAGCGACTGGGGGCTGCCCGTAAAGCCATGGCAGAGCAGCACGCCGGTCGGGCCGCCGCCGCGGGTGTACGCTTCGGCGCCGGGCATTACTGGCATGAGCACGATCCTCCTGGTGGCTTGCGTCGGCTTCTTCTCGCATCGTCGCATGCCAGGCGTCTGCCCGGCACATCCTCACGGCAGTTCGGACGGAGCCGGCCCGCGGTGAGCTGGCCGGCTGCGCCTAGCGCGAACGAGGCTGCTACGACTTGCGCGTGCTGTCCAGTCAGCGGCAATCTGTCGATCATGGGAACTGCGCGCTGCTGGCGGCTGGCTGCGCGTCCCCGGGTGTTTCCAGCGCTCCGAGGCGAGGTCTGAAGCGTGTTCTACTGGGTTCTCAAGGCGATCATCTGGCCTGTTTTCAATGTGCTATTCCGGCCCTGGGCCGAAGGTACCGAGAACGTTCCGCGTACCGGTCCGGCGATCCTCGCCAGCAACCACCTGTCGTTCTCCGATCACTTCTTCGCGCCCCTGCCGCTGCCGCGAAAGGTCATATTCCTGGCTAAGTCTGAGTACTTCACCGGACGCGGCCTGAAGGGGCTCGTCAGCAAGGTCTTCTTCAGCAGCCTGGGGCAGCTGCCGATCGACCGGGCCGGCGGCGCCGCGGGCGAGCGTGCCCTGCGCACCGGACTTCGCGTGCTGGCATCCGGGCAGCTGCTGGGCATCTACCCGGAAGGCACCAGGACTCCTGACGGGCGCCTGTACCGGGGAAAGACCGGTGTAGCCAGACTGGCCCTGGAGGCGCGGGTTCCCGTCATCCCGACCGCCATGATCGGCGGCTTCGAGTTCCAGCCCCCTGGCAGAATCACGCCCAGTCTCGCGGTCAGGCCTGGTGTGGTATTCGGCAAGCCACTTGATTTTTCCCGCTACTACGGCCTGGAGCAGGACCACATGGTGCTGCGGGCCATGACCGACGAGATCATGTACGAGCTGATGAAGCTCTCCGGCCAGGAGTACGTCGACGAGTACGCGCAGCGTGCCAAGGTCCGACTGGGGAATCCGCTGCGTCACGACGGCCACCGGCCGCCTGCCTCCTCCGACGACGACGACCATGGTCGTGAGGAGAGCAAGCGCGAGCACGTCGGGGCGGCCGAAGCCGGCGACGACTGAGTGCTGCCGCCGGCTAGCGCGGTCGGACGGCACCGCGGCAGGCAAGTCCGGCCAGTCAGCCCGAGCCGGACCAGCCCTTCGTCTGCTCGACCGCGCTGCGCCAGCGTGCGTGCGCCGCGTCGTCCCTGGAGCCGGGGGTGAACCGCCGGTCAAGCTTCCAGGTCGCGGTCAGCTCCGCGGTAGAGGACCAGATCCCTGTTCCGAGGCCGGCCAGGAAAGCCGCACCCATCGCCGTGGTCTCGGCCACCACGGGCCGCTCCACGAGCCGCTGGACCTGGTCGGCCTGCAGTTGCATGAGGAGCTCATTGGAGCTGGCGCCCCCGTCGGCGCGCAGCGCTCGTGCCCCGTTGCCCCAGTGAGTCTGGCCGGTCAGGGCAGCAATCTCGGCGGTCATCACGTCGATCACGTCGCGCACTTCGAACGCGATGGCCTCCAGAGCCGCCCTGACCAGGTGGGCCCCGGTTGTGCCGCGGGTGATGCCGAACATTGCGCCTCGTGCCGACGGGTCCCAGTCCGGCGCGCCGAGACCCGTGAGGGCCGGCACGAACACGACCCCGCCTGAGTCCGGCACCGACCGGGCGAGCGCCTCGCTCTGGGTCGCGCTGTCCAGCACCCGGAGCCCGTCGCGGAGCCACTGGATGGCGGCACCGGTCACAAAAACCGACCCTTCCAGGGCATAGGTCAGCGAACCGGACGAGTCGAGCCAGGCCACCGTCGACAGCAGCCCGGCATCCGACCGCACGATTTGCGCGCCGGTGTTGACCAGCACGAAGGAACCCGTTCCGTAGGTGCACTTGGCTGCGCCCGGCTCGAAGCACACCTGGCCGAACAGTGCCGCCTGCTGGTCCCCGGCGATCCCGGCGATCGGTGCTGACAGGCCAAGGAAGGCGGCCGGGTCGGTGTGCCCGCAGACGCCGGTGGACGGCACGATCTCCGGCAGGCTGTGCGGCGGCACCCGGAACAGCGAGCACAGTTCCGCTGACCACTGCCCTGACTCGAGATCGAAGAGCAGTGTGCGGGACGCGTTAGAGGCGTCACAGACATGGCGGCGCCCGCCGGTCAGCCGCGCGATCAGGTAGGAGTCCACCGTGCCGACCGCCAGCGAGCCGTCCGAGACTCCGGCCCAGACGGCGGGCTCGTTCTCGGCCAGCCACATCAGTTTCGTGGCAGTGAAGTACGGATCGAGCCGCAGCCCGGTCAGCGCGGCCACTCGCGGCTCCGCCCCGTCAGCCTGCAGCCGCGCGCAGATCGCAGCGGTCCGCCGGTCCTGCCAGACGATGGCCCGGCGGGGCGCGGCCAGCGTGGCCCGATCCCAGATCACCGCGGTCTCCCGCTGGTTGGTGATGCCGACCGCGGCGATCGCCGGCGACCCAGCCGCCGCCAGCGCGTCGGCGCAGGCGGTCAATGTGGCTTGCCAGATGGCCTCGGGCAGGTGCTCAACCCAGCCTGGCTTGGGGAAATACTGCTGGAACTCCGAGTAGCCGCGGCCCGCGACAGCTCCGGCTTCAGTGACGATGAGTGCCGTGACGCCCGTGGTGCCGGCGTCGATCGCCAGTACGCTCATGCCGACTAGTCTGGTGCCAGACAGCAAGGGGAGGGGACCGCATGCGAGTGGGAGTCCTGACCGGTGGCGGGGATTGCCCCGGCCTGAACGCCGTGATCCGCGCGGTGGTGCGGACCGGGATTGCCGAGCTAGACATGGAGTTCATCGGCTTCCGGGATGGCTGGCGGGGTCCGCTCGAGGGCGACACGATGGTCCTGGACGTGGCGGCGGTGCGGGGCATCCTGCCCCGCGGCGGCACCATCCTCGGTACGTCCCGCACCAACCCGGCCGCTGAGTCCAACACGGTCGACGGTAAGTCCGGCATCGAGCGGGTTCGGGAGAACCTGGACAGCCTCGGTGTCGACGCGCTGGTCGCGATCGGCGGCGAGGACACCCTCGGCGTCGCCAGCAAGCTGCACCAGCTCGGCGGGAAAGTGGTCGGCGTACCCAAGACCATCGACAACGATCTCGGCGCCACGGACTTCACGTTCGGTTTCGACACCGCGGTGAACATCGCGATGGACGCGATCGACAGGCTGCACACCACGGCCGAGAGCCACCACCGGGCGTTGATCGTCGAGGTCATGGGCCGCCAGGCCGGCTGGATCGCCCTGCACGCCGGGATGGCAGGCGGCGCCAACGTCATCCTCATTCCGGAGAAGCCGTTCGACCTGGACCAGGTCTGCGAGTACGTGGAGCACCGATTCCAGACCCGGTACGCGCCCATCGTGGTGGTCGCCGAAGGCTCGCACCCCAAGTCGCTGGACGAGGCGGTTGCCCTCCAGGAGCGTGACGAGTTCGGCCACACGCGCTTTGGCGGCGTAGGCCAGCTGCTGGCTGCCGAGATCGAGCGACGGACCGGGAAGGAGGCCCGCGTCGCTGTGCTCGGGCACATCCAGCGCGGCGGCACGCCGACGGCGTTCGACCGCGTCCTGGCCACCCGGTTCGGCGTCCAGGCCGCCCGCGCGGTCGCAGACGGCGCGTTCGGCAGCATGGTGGCGCTGCGCGGGACCGACATCGTCAGGGTTCCGCTGGGTGAGGCGACCGCAATGCTCAAGCTCGTCCCCGAGGAGCGCTACGCCGAAGCTGAGGTCTTCTTCGGCTGACGTTTGAGAGGGGAACGGGGTTGCTTTCCGGCACGGCCGCAAGCAGGGTGGCGGCCGCCGGTGACGGCGACCCCGTTCCGTCCCTTCTCGCTGGTCGCCTCGCGGGCACGGAACGCCGCTGCCGTCACCCCGTTCGGGCAGGCGGAGCGGCCCGCTATCGCTCGCGCATGAGCTGATAGGCGGTAGCGAGGTTGTTCCGCGAGGTGAGGGTGTCCGGGTGGTCCGGGCCGAGGATCCGTGTCCGGTCGGCGAGGTTCCTTTCGTGCAGCGCGATCGCGTCGTCCATCCGTCCCGTCGGCGCTGCGGCACCCGGCCCGTCGTTCTGAGCCGAGCGAGCTAACCGTCGAACCCTGTCCATCGCTCGGCTCCCGCGATTAAGTGCCCGCCGATGTCCACAGCTGCAGGTTGCCATACGCACAAGCCGACGTACACCCCGCACGGCCGGTACCCTCAGACCATGATCAACCGGAACGAAGCCCTGCGCTGGATCCAGCGGTGGGACGTGCAGCAGCAGGACTACCTGCCTGACCGCGAGGACCGGTTCACCGCGATCATCGACGCGGTCGAGGAGACTGCCGGCCGGCCGGATCCGCTGGTGCTCGACCTCGGCAGCGGGCCAGGCTCGCTGAGCGTGCGGCTGCTGCGACGGCTGCCGGGTGCAACGGTGGTGGCGATCGACGCCGACCCGCTGACGCTGGCCCTGGGCCGCGCTGCGTACGGGGACGTAGCCGGGCTGGAATTCCGGGACCTTGACCTGCGCCGCACGGGGTGGTCGGTCGGCCTGCAGCTCGATCGCCGGGCGGACGCGGCGGTGAGCACGACGGCACTGCACTGGCTGACGCAGCCAGCGCTGGCCGCCCTCTACGCCGAGCTCGCCCGCCTGCTCCGGCCCGGCGGGGTACTGCTGAACGGAGATCATCTGAGCGAGGACCACACTGCGCCGGTGCTGCGACAGCTGGAACGCGCGCTGCTGGAGCGGGAGGAGCGGCGCCGGTTCCCCGGCGGCCATGGCGAGAGCTGGACGGCCTGGTGGGCAGCAGCGGCGGCCGATCCCGCGCTGGCGTCGCTGGTTGCGGAGCGCACGGCCAGGAGGGTCGATTCCGAGCATCACGGTTCTCCGGCCGGGCTGCTCAGCGTCCACGTGCACGCGCTCCACGCGGCTGGCTTTGCTGAGGTAGGCACCCTGTGGCAGCGCGGCGAGAACCGGCTGCTCTGCGGCGTGCTCCCGAGTCAGGCTGCGTAGCTAGGGACAGACCGTGTAGGACGCCTGGTAGCCGGCTGGCGGCTGCTGGAGCAGATAGCTGCCACCCTGCTGCAGCAGATACAACGAGACGCTCCACGACGTGCACGCCGAATTGGTCGGGCTCGCCGCGGGCTGCTGGTAGCTGACGAAGGTGACCTGCGCAACAAGCTCGCCGGATCCGATCACGCCGATGCTGGTGAGCGTGATAGCGGCGTCGGTCGTCGTCCCGTAGCCGGCACTGAATGTGGTCGCCGATAGCTCCGAGCGCAGCGGCGGGCTGAACAGCTGCTGGTAAGCGGTGAAGTCGTGGTTGTTAATAGCCGTGAAGTAGCCGGTCAGGAAGGCCAGCACGGCTGTCTCGTGTGGCGAGGACGCCGCTGCTTGCTCGACGGACATCGGCAGGCCGGCTGGCGATGGCGCTACATCCGGGCTGGGAGCCGGACTGCTCGTATTGCCGGCCGCCCCGGCCTGCGGCGAGCGTGACGGCCCGGGACGGCCAAGCTCCAGGAGGGCGGTCCCGGCCGCGATGATCAGCACGATCAGCATGGCCGCCACGACGAGCCAGCGGCCCTCCCTCCGCTGAGCCTTGCTAGTCCTGAGGCGCGCCGCAAGATTCACCGCCGGCGGCCTGGCCTCTCGTGCGGCCGACGTCGTGCCCCCGGCGGGCTGCCCGCCGCCTCCGCCCGGCGCGGCCAGCCGCTCATACTCCGGCGGCGCGGTCAGCCGCGCATAACCGGGCGGCGCGGCCTGCGACTGCGCCTCAGCTGGCGGGCGGAGGGCTAACGGAGTCAGGATCTGCTCGAGCTCAGCATCAGAATGGCTGAGTCGGCTGGGCGCGTATGAGTAGACCGTGGCCGGTGCTGCGTAGCCAGCGCAGGCCGGGCAGAAGTCGGCTTCGGGCTCGGTTAGCTGGCCGCAGGTCGCGCACGGTCCCATGTCGCTTCCCTCCTCTTAGCCAGTCGCGTTGAGCAGCCGCGGACGTAATCTCACTTTTAGTATCTGAGCGAACACTCTCCGGCGCCAGTAAGACGAAGAATATGACCTGTTCATCCCCTTCCGGAGGCTGGGGACGGCCCCCAAAACTCCCCGTACTTAATGGCAGACTGATGTGATGACGGTGCTGTCGGAATCCGGGCGCGCGGACCAGGGCGCCGCCCGCCTGCCCTACGAGCCGTGCGTGCTGCTGAAGCTCGGCGAGATCGTCCTCAAGGGCCGGAACCGTCAGCACTTCGAGCGGCTCCTGCACGACAACATCAGGCGGGCGGTCCGCGATCTTGGCATCGAGATCCGCCTGTGGCAGCGCGAGGGTGTCATCGTGCTCCGGGTCGACGGGGCGCAGGCCGGCGGGCCGGCGGCGGAGACCGCTGTCGGCGTGCTGGCCGAGCGGATGACCAGCGTGATGGGCGTGGCCGTGGTGTGCCGCGCGGTGCGCGTCGCGAAGGACCCGGAAGCGGCGATCGCCGCGGCGATCGACCTCGTGGCCGGCTGCAAGGGCTCGTTCGCCATCCGGGCGCGCCGCCGGGACAAGCGGTTCCCGCTCACCTCCTCAGAGCTTGCGGTGGCGATGGGCAGCCGGATCCAGCACGAGTACGGCTATCCAGTCAATCTGCGGACGCCAGACACCACCGTGTTCGTGGAGGTTGACCAGCGCGAGGTGTTCGTGTTCACCCAGGGCTGGCCAGGGCAAGGCGGCCTGCCGGTCGGCATGAGCGGTCGCGGGATGGTGCTGATGTCCGGCGGGATCGACTCCCCGGTCGCCGCCTACCGGATGATGCGCCGCGGGCTTCGCTGCAGCTTCCTGCATTTTTCCGGCATGCCGCTGACCGGCCCGGAGTCGGTGTACAAGGCCTACGGGCTAACCCGCCAGCTGGACCGGTATCAGCAGGACTCCCGGCTGTTCGTGGTGGCGTTCGGGAATGCGCAGCGGCAGCTCGCCTCGTCCGGGGCGGGCAAGCTGCAGATCGTGGCGCAGCGGAGGCTCATGCTGAAGACCGGGGCCGCGCTCGCCCGCAGGCTGCACGCGGCCGCGCTCATCACTGGCGACTCGCTGGGCCAGGTGAGCAGCCAGACGCTCACGAACATCACGGCCCTGGACGACGCGGTGCCGCTGCCGATCCTGCGGCCGCTGATCGGGCTAGACAAGTCTGAGATCATCGCCGAGGCTCGCCGGATCGAGACGCTCGCGATCTCGGAGCTCCCCGATCAGGACTGCTGCTCGCTGCTCACCCCGCGGCAGGTGGAAACGCGCGCGCGGATCGAGGACCTCCGCCGCATCGAGGCCAGGCTGGACGCCGACGACCTGGCCGAGGAACTAGCGAAGGCGGCGCAGGAGCACACACCGGGCCGGGGTTAACGGGCAGGATCAGGTGCCCACCCGGTCGCCGGGCGGCGGCAGCTGACCGCTCCAGATCACCGCATCCCCGCCGGTCTGGGTGAGGACGGCCCCGCTGACCCACAGCACACGGGCGAGGCCTGCCACCGCGACATCGCTGACGCCGCCGGCGCTGAGCCATGAGCGCGGGCTGACCAGCACGCGGCCGCCATCCGCCGAGGCCTGGACGATCAGTCCGCTGGCCGAGGCACTGTCCGGGGTCGCCGTGACCAGGACGCTGTGGCCTGGCCCGGCCGCCAGCCGCCCGGCCCAGGCATTGATGGGCGTGACCAGACTGGACCAGCTCGTGCCGTTCCAGTGCAGCAGCACCAGCCGGACGCCGCCAGACGCGTTGGTCTTGTCGCCGACGATCCACACGTCACCGCTGGAGATCGCGAGGATGTCCCGCACCTGCATGCCGTTCAGCGTGCTGCCGGTCGGTACCTGCTGCCAGCTCGTGCCGTCGAAGCGGACGACCGAGTAAGACGCGGGGGTTGCGGCGATCCCCCAGATGTCACTCGCGGATATCGCGCTTGCCCGCACGATCGAGCCCGCGAGGCCAGGTACTCGCTGCCACGACGCGCCGTCGTAGTGCCAGGTCCCGATGTCGCTCGTGCCGTCGGCGGTGGTGCCGAACACCCAGACATCGGAGGGTGTGACGGCGGTCAGGCCGGTGACCTGGCCCTGCTGCCATCGCCGGGCTACCCGCCAGCGGACGCCGTCGAAGTGCAGCAGATACCGGCCGTACTGGCTGCCGGCCCAGATGTCCGTGCTCGACGTGGCGCTCGCATCGGTGATGAAGCTCGTGAGGCCGCCCGGCAGGGTAGCCGTCGCTGATGTGTCGCCGTCCCACAAGGTGGCGACGGGAGCGCTCGGCCCGCCCGGATTCGTCCCGCCGAACGCCCATGCCTGATGCGAGCCGGTGACCAGGATCGCCGAGTAGCCGGACGCGTTGGCGGGCAAGCCGTAGTGGCGGATCACCGCAAGTCGGAACGCGGAGCTGGTCGTCGTGGCCGGCTCGTCGTGCGCCCGGTTGCCTGGCGAGGATTGTGCCAGCGACGCCAGCCGAGAAGACCCCAGCGGGCGCACGACGACCCAGGCAGTCACGGCGCCCGCCAGCAAGGCGGCCACCGCGGCGCAGACGGCAGCACGCCGCGCCCTGGCCGCAATGGGGCGGCTCCTCAGCATCGACGTCTCCGCGTGTCGGCTGCGGGTTGGAACTTCGCAGGTTGCATAACGCTAGGGTCAATTCTTTCCCAAAGATACCGGGTAACGACCGCGCAGATGGTGCATCACGGTTCTCCTGACCGCGGAGCGCTATGGCAGGCTGGGTCACGGGGTGGTGTCCATGCGGATTGGCTTGCAGATTCCCGACTTCAACGGCGCGGGCGGGGCGGAGCGGCTGGGCAGCCAGCTCGCCGCCGTCGCGAGGACCGCGGATGACGCGGGATTCGACAGCATCGGGGTCATGGACCACTTCTTCCAGATCCGCGACATCGGGCCCCCGGAGCAGGACATGCTCGAGGCCTACACAACCCTCGGGTACCTGGCTGCGTGCACGTCCCGGGCGCGGCTGCTCACGCTCGTCACCGGCGTTGTCTACCGGCACCCCGGCATTCTCGCCAAGACGGTAACCACCCTCGACGTGCTCTCCGGCGGGCGCGCCTGGCTGGGCATCGGTGCTGCTTGGAATGAGGAGGAGTCCCGCGGCCTGGGCATCCCGTTCCCGCCGCTGGCGGAACGGTTCGAGCGGCTCGAGGAAACACTGCGAGTCTGCCTGCAGATGTGGCAGGGCAACGAGGAAGAATTTCGCGGCACGCACTATCAGCTGAGCCGGCCGCTCAATCACCCGCCCGCGGTCACCCGCCCGCACCCGCCGATCATGATCGGCGGATCGGGGGAGCGGAAGACGCTCCGGCTGGTCGCGCAGTATGCGCAGGCGTGCAATCTATTCGCCGGCCCGGACCTGGCGCACAAGCTGGAAGTACTGCGCGAGCACTGCGAAGCGGCCGGCCGGGACTATGACCAGATCGAGAAGACGGTCGCGTACCCGTTCGACATCGGCCCGCACGGCGAGCGGGTGCAGGAGGTCATCGATGAGCTTGGCCGGTTCGCCGAGCTCGGCGTCGGCATGGCAATCGGCGGCGTTACGGGAGTGTGGAGCCTCAAGCCGCTGGAGCTGATCGGCAGTGAGGTGATCCCGGCAGTCGCGGGACTGTGAGCTCATCCCGGCCGCTGGGCGGTGGGCGCGGCGTGAGCGGTTCCTGCTCAGTGGCAAGATGGCTGCACCTGCAGGGCCGGGCCGACAGTGGCGGCCAGCCAGGTGCGACGGGAGGGGCGGGTCAGCGGGACATGGCGGACGAGCCGGTGCTGCCGCCGGGTCAGTACATACCGCGAACGCTGCCAGTGCTGCACTACGGTCCGGTCCCCGCGTTCAATCCTGAGACCTGGGACTTGCGGATCTTCGGGGCGACGGAGTCCGGGGCCGAGCCGCGGCTGCGATGGGATGACGTGGCCGAGTTGCCCGTGACCGAGCTGACGGCGGACTTTCACTGCGTGACGAAGTTCACCGTCCCCGGCGTCCGATGGGCGGGTATCGCGGCGGCCGAAGTGCTGGATCGCTTCCCGCCCGCGGAAGCAGCGACCCACGTAATGATCTGGGCCGACTTCGGCTACGGCGCCAATGTGCGGATGGGCGATTTTGCCGCGCCGACCACGCTGCTGGCTACACACCTGGACGGCGCAACGCTGACGCCCGAGCACGGCTTCCCGCTGCGGCTGGTCCTCCCGCACCTGTACGCGTGGAAGAGCGTGAAGTGGGTCCGCGCGCTGGAGTACCTGACAGCCGACCGGCGCGGGTTCTGGGAAGAGCGGGGATACCACAACATCGCGGATCCCTGGCGCGAGCAGCGGTACTCCTATCAGGAGCTCGACGGTGAGGGCCCGCCGCTCTAGCCAGCAGCGAGCCTAGAGGTACCCGATATTGATGGTGATCGTCGAGCCCTGCGGCGCCTGGCCGGTCGGCGAGTAGCTGGTAACCGTGTTGCCGAAGAGACCCTGGTTCGGCTGGACATTGAACCCGGCCTGCTGGAGCGTGCTGGTGGCCTGAGCCTGGCTCATCCCTATGACCGACGGGATCGCGACGCCCCCGGCCTGGCCAACCTGGCTGCTGCCCTGGCCAGTGGAGACGTTCACCGTGATCACTTCATTGGGGGTGATCGGCGTGCCGGCCGCCGGCTGCTGGCCGGTGACGGTGCCCGACGGCTGCGTGCTGGCGTTGTCAGGGACCACGTTGATGGTAAAGCCGCTGGCAGCGGCCCATGCCTGGACGTCGGCGAGCTGCTGGTTGACCAGGTTCGGCAGCGGCTGGCCCTGGCTCACCACCAGCTGGACGGGCTTGTACGCCGGCCACTTCTGGTAGGCGACCGGGCTCGTCGAGATAACCAAGTTCGCCGGGACACTGGCAGAGGTCTGGTAGCTCGGGGCGGCGGCCCTGAGGCCGGCTGCGTGGAGGGCTTGCCGGGCCTGGCTCAGCGACTCGCCAGTGACCTGAGGCATCGTCACCATTACCGGGCCGAGCGAGGGAATGACGGTGACCTGGCCGCCACGGCCGATGCTGGACCCGACTGCCGGATCGGTGGAGATGACGTGCCCCGACGCTACGGTGTTGCTGTTGCGTGCGTGCCCGGTCACCACGTGGAACCCGGCGTCCGATAGCTCCGCTCGTGCCGCGCTCAGTGTCAGGCCCCGCACAGTCGGCACGGACGCGTACCGGCCGGCCGCCAGCCACCACACCAGCAGACCGACGAGCACAACGACCGGCACGATGAGAACCCGCCGGCTGAACAGCCAGCGCTGCAGCACCGGCTCGTCGTACCCGCGGCCGGATCGGTATCCGTGCCCCGGATAGCCGCCGCCGAAGTCTGGCTCCTGGCCCACGGGGACAACCATGGTGCGGTTGGGCTGCCCGGTGCGGCCGCTGGCTTCTGACGGATAGCCGGCAGGCGCGTATTGCGCGGTCTGGCCGTCATGAGCGGGCTGCAGCGCGACGATGCCGTTCGCCGACGCCGGCATCGGGGAATCACCGCCGGGCCGGTGGGAGCCGTTGGCCGCCACGCCGTCCGGCCAGCCAAAACCTGGCGCGCCGGGTGCCGCGTCGGCCCGCTGCGCATCCGGCCGCCTGACGAGAGGCAGCGTGTTGCCGCGGCGGACCTCGGTGATGGCGTGCAGGTAGTGCCGGGCGTCGGCCGGGCGGAGATCCGGATCGCGACTGGTCGCGAGCGCGACGAGGGTGTCAAGAGCCGGTGGCAGGTCGGGCTGCATGCTGGACGGCGCGGGCACGACGGCGTTGACGTGCTTGTAAGCCACGGCCAGCGGGGTTTCACCGGTGTGCGGCTGCTGCCCGGTCAGCATCTCGAACAGCATCACCCCGACGGCATAGACGTCCGTGCGCTGATCGGAGATATTGCTTGCCACCTGCTCCGGCGCCAGGTAAGCGGCCGTGCCGATGAGCAGGCCGGACCTGGTGTGCCGGATGCCGGACGCGGCCCTGGCCAGGCCGAAGTCAGCGACCTTGACCGAGGTGCCGTTCCCAAGCAGCACATTCTCGGGCTTCACGTCCCGGTGGATGATGCCGGCGTCATGCGCGACCGCAAGCCCGGCCAGTACCCGCTCGATGATGTCGAGCGCCTCACGCGGGCTCAGGCGGCCGCGCGCTGTCAGCAGCTCGCGCAGCGTGGGCCCCGGCACGTACTCCATGGCGATGTAATTAAGGTCGCCGGTGGAGCCCTGGTCGAAGACGGCGACGACATTCGGGCTCGACAGCCGGGCGACGGCGTGGGCCTCGCCGATGAACCGGTCCACGAACTCGCGGTCGCGGGCAAGCTCCGGATGCGCGATCTTGATCGCGACTGCCCGTTCAAGCCGAACATCGCGAGCAAGGTAGACCGTGGCCATGCCGCCGCGCGCGATCTGCGACTCGACGAGGTACCTGCCGTCGAGAAGCTGCCCGATTGGCGCCGACAACGTCACATCCATCGGGAGAATTGTAGGGGCCGCATCGCCTTCCGCGGGCACAACGGCCCGCGTTCGCCGCCGCAACTGCAGGTAGCCGGGCCGATTCCGGCGGCAGGCGGGCGCTGACTCGGCGCTGCCTCTAGCTCGCCGGGGGCGAGGAGGCGAGCGCGAGATGGCGCCGCGGCACCCTGCCAGCCAGGAACGCCTGCCGTCCGGCGACGACGGCGAGCCGCATGGCCTCGGCCATCAGCTCCGGGCTGCGGGCCCGGGTGACGGAGGTGGCGAGCAGCACGGCAGCGCAGCCCAGCTCCATCGCGATCGCTGCGTCGCTGGCAGTGCCGATTCCGGCGTCCAGGATGACGGGCACCCCGGCTGACTCGACGATCAGCTCGATGTTGTGCGGGTTGCGGATGCCGAGCCCGGAGCCGATCGGCGCACCTAGGGGCATCACGGCGGCACAGCCCGCCTGCTCGAGCCGCCGGGCGAGGACAGGATCGTCATTGGTGTACGGGAGCACCGTGAAGCCGTCGGCCACGAGCTGCTCGGCGGCTATCAGCAGCTCGACCGGGTCGGGCAGCAGCGTCCGCTCGTCCGCGATCACCTCGAGTTTCACCCAGCTGGTGCCGAGTGCCTCGCGCGCCATGGCCGCCACGCGGACCGCTTCCGTGGCTGTGTAGCATCCGGCCGTGTTGGGCAGCACCCGGATGCCGCGGTCGGCCAGCACGGTGAGGACCGAGCCCGTCGAGCCGGGGTCGACGCGCCGCATCGCGACGGTCGTCAGCTCGGTGCCCGAGGCGGTCAGTGCGCGGTCCAGCACATCGAGGCTCGGTGCGCCGCCGGTGCCCATGATGAGCCGGGAGGTGAATTTCTCACCGGCGATCAGCAGCGGATCGTCCACTGTCAGCCTCCCTGCACGGCGGTCAGGATTTCCACGTCGTCGCCTTCGGCGAGCGCGATGCTGTCCCAGGCGGCCCGCCGGACGACGGTGCCGTTGACGGCGGCGGCTACGCCGGACGGGGCGCTCGTCAGCAGCGCCACTGCATGGGACAGGGAAGCGCCGCCAGCCAGCTGGCGCGTTCTGCCGTTGATCGTTACCTGCATGCGGGTTCTTCTTCCGGCTTCGGCGCGACTGCCCGGCTGCTTGTGGCGTATCGGCCGGCGTCGAACGCGTGCCACAGCGGGTCCGGCACGCCGGTTCGCAGGAAGCCGGCGACCGTCTCGGCCGTCACCGGCGCCAGCAGCACCCCAGCCCGGAAATGCCCGGTCGCGAGCACTAGTCCAGGTAGCTCGGTCAGCCCGATGATCGGCGCGTTGTCGGGCGTGCCGGGCCGCAGCCCGGCCACGGAATCGGCGAACTCAAGCTCGGTAATGCCCGGCACCAGGGTGCGGGCATCCCGGAGCAGCTGCCACATTCCCCCTGCGGTCACTGTCGTATCCGGGCCGAGCTCCTCCTGAGTGGCACCGACGACCAGCTCGCCGCTCTCCCTGGGCACCAGGTACACGCCAGAGCCGCGGACGATTCCGCGGACCGTCCGGCGCAGCAAGCCGGGTGGCAGGCCCGCAGCCGTCATCGCCGCGGTCGTCCGCAGCCGGACGATCTGGCCTTTGACGGGCCGGACCGGCGGCTCGACGCCCGGCGGCAGGCCCGGCATGTGCGCCGACTGCCAGCCGGCTGCGAGCACGACCCAGCGCGCGGTCGTCACCGAGCCATCGGTCAGCCTGCCGCCGGTGGCCCGGCCGGCTGTGCAGACCACCTCGGTGATCCGCTGGCGGATCAGCCGGGCGCCGGCGGCCTCAGCGGCCCGCAGGAGCGCGGCTGCGAGCAGCCTGGGGTCGACGGAGCCATCGCCGGCCGCGAGCAGCCCGCCGCGAACGGACGGGTCGAGCATCGGCTCGGCCTCGCGGCACTCTCGAGCGCTGAGCTGCTGCAGGTGCACGCCGAACGATTCCTGGAGATGCCGGGTCTCGGCGAGCTCGCCGAGGTCGTCCATGTCATAGGCAACCTGCAGCGTGCCGGACTGCCGGAAGCCGGCCGAGAGGCCGGTCGCGCCCTCGAGATCGGCGACGAACGCCGGATAGCGGCGGAGCGAGTCCTGGCCGAGCGCGAAGATCTCCCGCTCGGCGTAAGCGGCCTCGGCGATGGGGGCGAGCATGCCCGCCGCGGCGTGCGTCGCTCCCCGGCCCGGCTCGGGATCGGCGATCACAACCTGCAAGCCCTGCTGGGCCGCCCGCCAGCCGATCGCCAGGCCGATGACGCCGCCGCCGATGACGAGGACGTCGGTCCCTGGCTGGCTGTCGACGCTCATCGTCGGCTCCCTTCGCCGGCATGACCCGGATCAGGTTCCTGCGGTCGGCGGCTCACCAGCCGCCCTCTCAGTCCGGTCACACCGGACTCCCGCGCGATAGCTCTGAGCGTATCGCCAAAGCCGTCGATCGTTGGAGCCAGTCGTTGGTCGCGCCCCTCACCGCTCACCTGCAGCAGAGCCTTCGAGCACACTCTCGAGCGACCAGCAGATTGTCAGAGTCACCCGATAGCATTAGCGAGAAGGATGGACATCAGGGGATCCGGACGGAGGGGTGCGGGCAAATGGTCGACGACTCGGGCAGCGCTCGGATCCGAGGCTGGGTCTACTACCCTCCGGAACGGCAGGCTGGCGAGCCGGAACTGCCTGACGCTATTGGCGCCGGCTTCACGCACGCCGCGGATGGCCCGTATCCCCAGCTCGGAGCGCGGGGGTTCGAGGCGGGCGGCCCGGCCGATCTCTTGGCTCCCTGCTCGGTGCTGGCCGAGCTGACGGGTCAGGTGCTGGAAGCCGGGGTCGGCCGGATGACCGACGATGAACTCGTAGGCGTACTGCGCGCCGCCCGTCGAGTCGTCTCATGGCAGCAGTCAGTCGAGCTTGCGGCCGTCGCGGAGCTGGCGGCGCGCCGGGCCGCTGAGCCGGTCAACCAAGGGCCCCGGCCGGCGGAGCGCGCCTCGGCCGAGGTGGCCGCCGCGCTGACCCTGACCGGCCGTTCGGCGGACATGCTGTCGGAGCTTGCCGTCGGCGTCAGGCGGCTGGCCGGAGTAGCCACGGCGCTGCGACGCGGCGAGATCGATATCGCGAAGGCATCGGTTTTCGTCGAGGAGCTGGCCGGCCTGGACTGGCTGCAGGCGTCAGCGATTGTCGACCGGCAGATGTTCTTCGCCCCTGGCCTCACTACCGGGCAGCTGCGCCAGCTGCTGCGCCGCGCTGTGCTGTCGGTTGACCCGGACGCGGTCCGGCGCCGTCAGCAGAAGGCTCGCCAGGATGCTCGCGTGGAGAGGTGGTCCGAGGGTTCGGGAAATGGCGCAATCGCGGGCCGGGAACTGCCGCCTGCGCGCGCCCTGCTCGCCGACCGGCACGTCCGCGCGCTGGCTCAGGCTCTGCAGCGCGCAGGCATGCCGGGCACGCTGGAGCAGGTCAGTGCTGAGGTGTTCCTCGCGCTGCTGTCCGGTGAGTCTCCCGATTCGCTGCTCGCTGCTCACCAGCGCAAATCCGGTGACGACTCGGCCCACCGGGCCGCGCAGCCAGACGATGTGACGAGGCCGCGCAACCGGCGGAGCGACGACACGGCTGGCGGGTCAGCCGGGCACGCCGGCGATGGGCGAGCGGCGCATGCCGGCGATGGGTCGGCCGGGCATGTCGGCGATCAGCGCGCCGGGCACGCGGCGGGCGTGCCGGGCGTGTACGTGTCTGCGGAGCGACCAGAGGCGCCCGGCTCCGGCGGCCCTGGCGTGTCCTGGCCGCGCGGCCCGCTAGGCACCGTGCATCTGACCATGCCGCTGAGCGCATGGCAGGGCATCACAAACAACCCCGGAGAGGTCGCCGGTCCCGGCATCCTCGACGCGTGGAGCTGTCGTGAGATCGCCAGCACGCTCGTCGGTCGGCCAGGCATTCAGTACTGCCTGACGATCACCACGCCTGACGGCCAGCCGCTCGGTCACGCGTGCACTCGCAGCCCGCCACCGGGGCTCGCGCCGACCGGGCCGGTGCCGCCGGGGCCGGCGCCGTCTGGACCGATTCTGCCGGAGTCGCCCGGATCAGCCCAGCCCACGCATCCGCCGCCTCGGCCCGCACCTGACGGCGTCATTCCCTCCGTCGCCGCATGGGTCAGTGACCTGGCCGTTCAGTGGCTCGAGTCTGGCTCGTGCTCGCATGCGCGCGAGACGCAGGCATACGTTCCCGGCAGGCTTCTTGCTCATCTGATCAAGGTCCGCAACTCAACGTGCACAGCGCCGGGCTGCCGGCGACCGGCACTGCAGAGCGACATCGATCACGTCGTCCCGTACGCCCATGGCGGCCGCACCTGCGAGTGCAACTGTCATCCTGCCTGCCGCCGGCATCACCGGTGCAAGGGCAGCGCGGGCTGGCGGCTGGAGATGCCCGAGCCGGGCATCCTGGCCTGGCGGTTGCCGCACGGCCGCACATACGTGACGCGCGCAGAGCCGTATCCGGTCTAGCCCTGGCGGCAGGACTGTGCGCGCTTATCGGGCAGGCTGATGACTGAGTATGTGCTGATAGCCCAGTGCCCCGAGTCACGGACCATGTTCCAGTACTCCAGCGCGTAAGCCTCATCAGCCGTCGGTGCATAGGCGTTGTCGATTTGGCCCGTAGCTTTGTGCATGCCGGTGAGCTTGCTCGAGTTGTCGCACGTGGTGACCGTCGCCGTGGTCGCGCTAAGGCTGGTGACGGTGGTCATGAAGAACTCATCGGTCCCGGCGATGACGATCCCGGTCTTCTCGCCGAGCGTGATGGCCTGAGCCAGGCGCGCGAGCGCAACGCCGACGACGAACTGCAACACCGGTGCCACCAGCGAACCGGCTTGCTCAGACTTGTTAAACAGCACCTCGGCCTCACGGAACCCGTCGATCACGCTCGCCTGCGCTGGGTCGGTCGGCACCGGGCCGGCGAATTCCTGCGTGTAGTGGCCTATCTGGACCGTCACGAGCGAGCCGCTGGGGGCGGGTAATGCCGATGCCGAGGCTGACGCTGAAGCGGCGGCAGCCGCTGATGCCGGGTGGCTCGTATGGTGGCTGGCCGGACTCCCAGCAGCGCATCCGGCCGCCAGCAAAACCGCGGAAACAGGGAGTGCAGAAAAACGGCTCCACCGCATCGCACATGCCTCCATTTCCCTAAAATTCGCTCATCGTAGCAGCGGGGATTTCGGTTCGCAGGCAACGAGTTCGGCATCAACTAGGACACGGTCGCGCCACGACTCTCGCGACCGCCATTCGCGCCACCTACCGTTGACTCATGGGGGCCCAGGGCTGGCACCGCGACCCGTTTGGGCTGCACGATGACCGGTGGCTTTCTCGTGGCCGGCCAACGCGCCTCGTCCGCGATCAGGGAGCGGAGTCCTACGACGAGCCGCCCGGCGATCTGCCCGCGCCGCCAGACTCGGCAGACGAGGCCGACCGGGGCGAGTTAACCCGCGCGCGGTTGCTGGCGAGCAGGATCGTGCCGGCGGCGA